>PR_CR_10_Liq_1_inCRDRAFT_1000220_pt1 | contig 35581 bp, 29 predicted proteins | sample PRCRCaboRojoPR_3_FD_10241 | JGI IMG/M metagenome (IMG submission 10241) | reverse complement strand
TCCTCCTTCCTTCGATTTGTCCCCTCCCTTCCACCTCTGCTGGGGTTTTAGTTACTACTTTGAATCATTATTTAAATAAAGAACCAAAGAATGATTCAAGGGAAAAAGAACCCAGTTAAGTGAAGAAAAAGCATTACAGAATGCATAGACCATTACAGGGTCTTAGCTAAAAAATAATTAAGTTACATTCCGAGAGATAAAGTGAGAAGTTTGCTTCACAGGTATTCTGCTAAGCAATTAAGTCAAGAATTCAATAATGAGTTAAACTAACTTAACTACCCATACATTATTAGCATGGCCTCTTAGTGTTTGAGTTTGTTCGGCTTTATCAAAGTTCCAAAACCTAATTGAGTAGTCTCTGACACCACCTCCAGATACTAAGTACTTTTCATCATTTGATAGATCAATTGAAAGTACGGGTCCAGTGTGTCCTCTAAGTACTTGGGTAGTTTCTCCAGAAGTGACACTCCACACTCTGATGGTTTTATCGTCGCTTCCGGAAACTGCAAACCGATCGGTGGTTGAAATAGCAACTGAAGAGACAGCACCACCATGTCCTCTTAGCACTCTGATCAGGTCTCCAGAAGTAAGACTCCACACTCTAACAGTGCGGTCCATACCCCCGGAGACAATGTATTGGTCAGTCTTGGAAATGGCCACTGATAAGACAGAATCACTATGGCCTTGGAGGACTCTAATCACTTCTCCAGTAGTTAGACTCCACACTCTGAGTGTTTTGTCATAACTACCAGAGACGATGTATTCATCCTTGCTAGAAATGGCCACTGACCTAACAGCTCTGCTATGACCTTTGAGTACCTGAGTAGTTAGTCCAGAAGCTAGACTCCACACTCTAAGTGTTTTGTCTTTACCTCCAGACACTATAAAATCACCTTCATTAGAAATAGCTACAGAAAATACCTCTCCAGTGTGACCCTTAAGTACTTGAATTGGCAGTGAAGTAGCCAGACTCCAGAGCCGAATTGTAGAATCTCTACTGCTAGACACAAGTATTGGTTTTTCTTTGGGCACAGCCACTGACCAGACACATTCATTATGGCCTCTTAAAACCTTAGTTTCTCTAAAAATGGGTGTTAGCACCTCAGAGTGGAAGGAGGCTTCATAGAATTGCTTGTTGACCCTTGCAATTCTAATCACCTCCTTGGGGTTTAGAAACTTAAGCACCTCCAGAATAGGTCTGAGGTTACCCACTTCTTGAAAGGCATGCAGTTTTTTAGGACAGCTCCAAATTTTGATGGCCTTGTCAGTGCTTCCACTCACTATAAAGGTGGGTTCCATTTATTAGGCAACAACAGAAAATGTTCTTTCCTACTAAGACTTCTCTTTCAGTTTTCAAGAGCTTTGATTCCTAGACTCATGAAATCCCAAGTAAACTCCCTTCTGCTTGTGCTTTTCGGGCACTTCACTACTAGCTAACTCAGAAAGTCCAGTCTTCAAAAGTACTAGTTTTCTGGTAGGTTTAAAGAAATCATTATTATGAGTTAATCATCAACTCTTGGATTTCTTGCTTTACAATCCTTAGTTTCAACTATGTTTGCTTGTGGAGAGACCATCAGAAGGCAAGAAAAAACAAACCAACCAAGAACTGAACTAAGAAGGAAACTCAGGAACTCACAGAAATACTAGGCAACAACAAGCAAAACACAAAACAACAACAAAAAGACGAAAAACAAAAAGCAACATCCTAGAAACGAGATTTTTCGACAAAAGTGATCTACTCGTTCAATTCAGAGCCCTAAGCGACTTGCACTAATCCACATAGTAAGCAATAGAATTAACTAAATATGCACTTCTAGTTCTGGACAACTATCGACCTAACTGTTTTCTTATGGTCTTCCAGAACTCCTACCCTACAGAAGTAGACTAGAGGCTATTGTAAGAAGTTTAATGGCATAATAATATAATGTCCGAGACCAAACGCCAAATTGGGCACAAACTGCAATACGCTGTGATGATTCCGATGTTCTTAGGAATCTTTATATGCTCAGCAATAACGGTGTTACTTTTGAACTTGGATTACAAAAGTTGGGTCGAAAACACCGAAGCATTCATCAAAGACAACGAAAAAAACCATCTCAAGATGATGAGCAGTGCTTTAAACAAAAACTTCGAGATAATTGTTTCCGATGTAATACTTACTTAGATGCAACACTACTTAGATGTCAGTCAGGCCCGCAGTAAAGCTAAAGAACAATACGGCTATAATGATGAAGACCCATGTGATTCAGATGATTCAGATGGGTTTTCTTACAAAGCAAGCCTAGAAGTTAATGAAACTCTTAAAGTATGCAAGAACGGAGAAGTTCTTTCAGTTTACGTTGATGAACCAGAACTAAATTTCTATAAGTACGTTCTCTACTGGGGAAATGTTTCTATAGCGTGTATTCAAGATTGCAATAAAAAGTCTGAACAAAACTTTACTGAAGCTATTTTCCAAGATGACGAAGAAATGCAATATAATCTAGAAAAATACCCCCACAATGAAACACTAGAAGGGAAGCTTAGTGTGTACTACATCCACTCTTCAGAAGTTAATAATACAGAATTAGACTCGATTTTGACTATAAACCAAAAGCACATCTTGAAGAAGTGGAATGAAACACTATATTACATACTTGTGCTGATAATATTGCTTTTGGTTTTCTCTTCTCTGCTTATATTCTTGGCTTTGTTCGTTGCTTGGATGATTTCTTTCTACATCAAAAAGACCGTGACGAATCCCATATCGGGGATAACGAAGTACTTGAGAGGAGAAAAAGACCTGCCGGGTGAAGAAAGGCACAACAAGGAAGTGAACAACATAGTTTACTTGTTGAAGATGCTGAGTATTGCCGAGAAGTTCATAGACCCTAACTTCCTACTGAACCCCCAAAGAAACTTCCGAATGAGGAACTTAGAAGAAGCTGAAAAGTTCTTTTCAGAAACCTCAAACTCTAGAGGTCAGTCGGTAATCAAGAACCTTATAGGGAACATCCACTTCTGCAACAAAGACTACGAAAAGGCAATAGAAGAGTACCAAGAAGCACTGAGTGCAGTTGAAGCACTAAAAGAAGAAGTTTGGGAACAAGAACAACAAGAAAAGGACCTCTCTGAAAACGAAAAGGCAAAACTGCGTGAAAACATAGACCGCGAAATTGCTAACTGGTCAAGAGAAAAAGAGTTCCTAGAAGAAAGCACTGCAGAACGACTGCAGCAGTTAGCTATGGCAAAGCAGGCATACCTGGACTCGTTTGGCTACTTGTCCTTAGGAATCAACAAACTAAAGACTCTCAAAGAAATCAAAAATCACCAAGTCAAAGCACTCCAGTACTACCTTTCCAAAAGAAAAAGCCTTGCTAAAGTAGTCAATTTAATGATCCAGATAGTTTACAGTTTAGAGCAGTTGCAGTACTACTACCACGCAAAGACCCTACTTGACTTAGTAAGCGAAACAATTGCAAAAGCCTATCAAAAGCCCAACGTGGACATTGACGTTTCTCAGTTAATTCACGCTGGAATTGAAGTTAAGGAATGCGAAGAACTAGAAAACCAACTGTTTCCAGTTGAAGACACTATCCAACTAGAAGTTCTGTTTCAGAAGTTGTTTTACAGAAAAGCAATGCTTTACAAAAGCCGAGGGAACTTTAAAAAAGCTGCCAGATACTTTTTGGACTCTATTGAGTACGTAGGTTTCCACGACATCCAAGTCACTAAAAGTTCTGTGAGTGAACTATACGAAATCATGAGGCGCTTTAACTTGCGCAGGGACGACCGAGTTTCATCTTTGCTTAGATGTAACGATTACTTGCACGAAGAAAAACCCTCTGTAGTTTTTGTTTTGGGCTTTAAGTTTGAAATGAATGACTCTTTTGGAAAAGTACTTCTGAATCAGATTCTGGGCTTTGTAGAAGACAACATCAATGATAAAGAAGTCAAGTTCGGAGCCTCAACCATTCTCTATGAAGAAAAGGTTATAATGCATGCTTGGGAAAGGTCAAATGCAAAAGCCGACTTGCAGAGGATGCTTGACTACGTTGCTCTGAAAAGAAGCAAACCCAAGCACATCTACGACGTGATGCTCAGCAGTTTGGACTTGTTTGAAGAGTCCGTTGGGTCGTACATGGTAGTTTTTTATAACTGGGAAGAGGAAACCTCTGCAGCAAAGGTGGAAGACCTGGACTTGATAACCGACTCTGGAGTGGAACTGATTCATGTACCTGTTTCGAGATTCACTGACTTAGAACTTGAAGACAAGCTCCACCAACTGAGAGCCAGGGTTTTGATGCCAGATACTGACTACGACTTAACTTCTGTTTTCGAAAGTTTAAAGCAACAACTTAACTTAACATGATAATTAATGGAACAAAAAACCACAACTGATTTTGCTGGACTTGTTCCAGGGATTGAGTATGATTTTCCAGAGGAAAACTGGGTTGAATTCAAGTCTATAGACGGGACTAGACTTCAAACTTACAGACACTCTGTAGAAAACCCTAAAGCAGTTGCAGTCCTGTTCCACGGGCTAGGTGACTACTCAAACCTTCTGGCTTACTTTGCTCACAAAATTGCATCAAAACAAATTGTTGTGCTTGCGTTTGACCAAAAAGGTTTTGGCAAAAGCGAAGGCAAAAGGTATGAAATAAAAAACTTTCAGTCCGTGCTGAGAGACTCAATTAACTACGTAAACTTAGTTGCAAGTCACTACCCTAACTTAAAAGTCTTTTTGGGCGGAAACAGCATGGGGGGTGCGATAGCAACTTACTTGTCAGTATCTGTGTCAGTTAACGTTGAAGGTTTGATGCTGCTTTGTCCAGCATTTAGTGAGTTCCCAGCTGTGAGTTGGTTTAGGAGGAAGTGTTTGGGAGTGGTTAAAGCAATAAGACCCAACATGGTTCTAGGAGGACCCAGATCAGAGTGCAAAAATCCCCACGGAAACCCATACTACGATACTGAGCCGTTTGTGAAAGATTTTGCAATTACTACCCGAACTACGCATTCTTTGATAAAGGGTTTGAAGTACATGCGGTCCCACTTGGACCTTGTGAAGTCTCCGTTTGTGATAGTTTTGGGGAGCCAGGACAAGGTGATTGACGTTGGCCTAGTTAAGAAGTTCCACAGTGAAAGCAAGGTAGAGGACAAGACACTGTTGGTTTACGAAGACATTGCTCACTCTTTGTTAGCTGAAAACGAAGCAGAAGAATACTTTGAGAAGGTTTCTGATTGGGTTTCTGAGAGAATCTAATTAATCAAGGTTTTGTTAAAGAAATAAAGTCAGCAGGTAAGTAAACTCCCTGAGAAATGTTGTTGGCAGTGTATTGTTGTTGGAGCTGGAAAGCTTGGTTCTGGTAGCCTGGGTTTTGGTTTGCTTGTTGGTTGATTAAGAACTCAGTGTAGTAGTCGATTTTGTTTTGGATATGCTTTCTGCCGAGAGCGTGTTGTTTTCTTCCAGCAGGAGAACTGTGTGTTAGGTAGATGTTGCAGTACTCGCAGTAGTACTTGGGCATATTTAATAATTTACAATGAACCAACCTGACTCGAACGCTTCAACTTCAGTGTCAGCTAACTTGTTGGACGTGAAGAAGCAAAGGAAACAGCTGCAACAAGACATGAATTTGCTTTCGAACCGGATAAAACTACTGCAACTGGAGGAAGAAAGGACCTGGAAGAAGATATCTGAAACTAAGAAGAAAAAAGACCACATAGACACTCTGAAGAAAAGAAACGAAGAAAGGAAACAACTCAAACAAAAGTTCCAAGAAGAAAGAGAAAAAAAACGACAGGAAGCCCAGGAAAAAATTAGGCAGTTAAAAGCTGAGAGACAACAGGGCAAAAACAAAAACCAAAGAGCTGTTAGCTTGCAACGCCGCCAAGCTTACTTAGAAGGGAAAGAGTGGAAGAAGAAAAGCCTCGAAGAAAAAAAACGAATTTACGAAGACTCCAAAATTCAGAACTCCCGGAAGATGATGGCTGTCAGGAAAGAAGAGAAGAAAATACAGGAACGCATGAAGCAACGAGAAAAAGAAATAGAAGAAAAAACCAAAGATAACTACGTCCAACGAGTAGAAAAAGAAGAGACACTCAAGAAACAACTCCAAAGCCAAATACTCCAGATGGAAGCCCTTGAAATGGAACTCATCAAGAAACTCCAGGACACACAACAAATACAACAACAAGCCCTAACTGACTTAGAACAAGCTGCCACCAACAACTCCACCCAGTCTTCTTAAAATAATATTTCTGATCTAATACATTAATGCTGCCCAACTTACCAGTTGACAATGTGCTTGTGTTTTTGGAACTCAGAGACAGAATCAACTTAGCAAAGGTGTGCAGGGAACTCTACAGAGCAACCAACTACTCTCTAGAAAACTCCTTTGACCGCCAAGTGTCTTATGGTGAGTTCCGAAGGAGTCTGTTCAAGTCAATAGAAACCAAAAAGGGCAAAAAACACCCCAAAGCAAGCCACAAAGGAGAAAGTTACTTCTTAGTTAAGAAACCAGTTTTTGAAATGCCCAGTGAAGTCTTTTTTGAGAGCTACACTCTAGAGGCTGAAAACACCAAAGACAACTTCGACTTACTGAAGAACACAAAGGGAGATATGTTGCTGCTGCACAAAGCAATTCTCAACAAAGACACTCCGAACTCAGAAAGGTCCTACGAGTGGCTGGCTGAAGCAGAGAAACTAAACTACAATGTGGACTTTGAAAACCAAGCTGCTTTACTTCGTAGGCAGAAGTTGCTGCTGGAAACAGCAGAACGTGTGCACCAAAAACAACAACAAAGAGACAAACTAGAGTTAGTCAAGAACTGGGGGAAAGCAGTGGTGATTCTGTGCCAGGGAGGCAGTTTTGCAGTAGTTGGGTTTTCAGAGAAAGGACAAATAGTTTGCCACTCTTCAGAAAGTAGGTACGTGTCTAGGAAGAAGCAAGGAGGCAGACAACTAAACAAAGACAAACACTCCAAAATCCAGTCAGTAGGGTCGTCAATCAGAAGAGAAAACGAAAGAGTTTTGGCTGAAAACATAGAAAAGATCATTAAGCAACACACTGAACTTTTGGAAGAAGCAGCAGTGATATTTCTGCACGCCCCTGGACTGAACTACTTCCAGTTCGGAGGCAAAGAAGGTCTTTTGAAGACTTGGGAACACAAACTCAGGCCCTGTGCCATGAACGTAGCAAAGGCCAAGTACACTGAAGCGGAAAAGGTCTTTAAAGACCTTACTTACTCAGAGTTTTATTTGAAAATAACTAATAAATAATGGAAGAAGAACTCATAGAGAAGATCGAAAATGCTCTGGGTCCAATTCCTAGACTCACTGCTCTCAAAGAGTTGTTGGAGTTACAAAAAGCTGAACACAGAGAAAGTGATGTCCTCATGACTTTGATAGAATGTTTGGAGATAAGCAATGCTGATGACTCTTTGTGGAGAGAAGCAGGTTACTGTGCGCTTAAACTCGGACGTTTTCCAGCTGCCGAGGTTCTTTTGAAGTCAGCTTTGGCGCTTAAAAAGTCCAGCCAGAACTTGTTTAGCGTTGCTTTGCTCATGGCTTTGCGCAAAGACTTTCTGAACTCACTTACAATCTGCAATTACTTAATAGACTCGAACTACAGTGAAGCTGAGAAGTTGAAGAACTACGTTAAGTGGAGACTAGGGGAAAACCAACTCTGTAACTTTGAGTTTCAGTACGAGTCTTTCATAGTTAAGAAGTGCTCTCCTTATGAGTATGTGACTAAAAAAGTTGGCAATTTGTACCAACTTTTAAGAATTTTGAAAGGAGCTGTAACCAACAAGAGATGGGACTGGAAACTAATACTTAAAAAAGGAAGTCCGCCTGCTCCAGACAAAAACCCAACCAGTCTGAAGTTTCCTAGTCAATATGAATCTTTTTCACTAGTTGCAGAAGGGGTTTCTGAAAAGCTTTTTGAGTCAACAAACGAAGTCTGCAGAGTTTTGTTTTCGAAAAAGCTTAAAAACGCCCAACTGAAAAGCATCAAAACTACCTGCAACTTAGAGTTGGGCCTAGAACAGTTCTTGGATACTCCAATGGGTATAAGGGAGTTAGTTGAGAAACTCCTTAAGTTTTTGTGCAAAAACAACCCTCACCCCTCAGCAATTTTGCATGGAGAAGTAATTGGAGAGTTGCTAAGTATATACTTTGGGTGTGAAGACTGGCTAGATTTAAAGGAAGAACTGCTGACTTTACTAGAAATCTCTAATTGTGACGCATACTCCCACGAGTTATCAGCTAAACTCAGAAGTAGATTTCTAAGAGAAGTCCCTGAATTAGAGGGTCGTTTTTTAAAAGCTAGGGCCTATGCCTCAGTTGCCCACTCACATTACAGAACTAGAGATCTTTACGAGAAAGACAACAAGGAATATTTGAAACAACTCCAGTTAGTTCATGCCTTTGCAAACGAAGCCATTAAGTTAATAGGAGACCAGTCCTACTACCTGTGGTGGAATGACACCTTCTTGAACAAAAAGGAACTAGAAAGCTTAATCGAAGAAACTGACATAGACTTAAGACTAGTGAGTATAGACGAAAAATTGAAAAAGCCTACCAAAAAGGATGGAGATGCAGTTGTGCTCTTTGACTGCATAACTAAGATATTGAATTTGAACTTTGAGTGGGACGACCCTATCTTTTACTGGAAAAAGTTAAAAGGTTTGTTCAGGGTTTTGTTTGAGCGTCCAATGGAAGTCCAGGAAAAAGAACAGGTTTGCTTGGCCTTAGGAAGGTACATGTCAGTGCTATTGTATAACATCCAAGACGGAGTTAAAATCAAGAAGGACCACGACATTCGTGCTTTAGGGAACTTAGTTTCAACAAAACTGCCTCCTTACGTTTCTGTTTCAAACAGAACTTTAGTGCAGTTAGCAGTTCCGTTTTTGGACATTTGTAGATACTCGCCTGAGTTGTTTCGGTACTGCCCAGTCTTTTTGAANAAAGTTTTCGAAGCAGTTGACCCTAGTCGCATACTTGAGNTCTTTGAAGTTCTGCACAGCATTGCCCAAAAAATGCTTAATCCAACTAANTACCACTTGGACCTAGGAACTTGCTTTGAAAAGCATTGCTTCCAAGCCCAAGCAGAACCTCAACTCCAAGTCATCTATAACTGGATGTACGCTTTCGAGCCTAACAAAACCTGCAGTTGTGGAGTAAAGAACCCACAAGAGATCCAAGAAATTCCCAACTCCCCGGCAAAGCTCCAGAGAGTCCTGAGTTTCTACCAAGAAGAAACTGAAAGTTACCATGTCAAATACCCAGAAAACAAGAACAAAGAGATCTTCAAACTCTTAGAAACCCTAAACAACGAGGAAAAGAACTTTTTCGTAGACTGCAAAAAACTCCACTCTTGCAAAAACGACCTTAAAAACTCCATGCAAGTCAAAGGAATTCAGGAGTTCCACTCTGACTGTTGTCCAGAAACCAACCGCAGAATAGCTAACCAGGCATCTATTCAGCTCTCCAAAGAACTCATTTGTGCTTCGAAAGACAAAAAGAAGTCTGTGGAATACTTGAAAAGGGCAACAGAACTAGCTATGAAAGGAGTGCATCTAGAACCCAAAAACCAACACGGATGGATAGTGTTAGGTCAAAGTTTAATGTGGCTTTTTATTACTGGGTACTTAGACTTGCTTAACTTGGACACTAAAGTGGAAGAAGACACTGTGCAAGAAGCTATCCAGGCATTTGAAACTTCAATGAACTTTGAAACAGTTCCAGACTATGTTTACGAAGCAATAGCAATTCTAGAGTACTTCCAGGTTGAAATTGGAGGAAAGTCGACAGAAGGAGGGCTTGAAAAAGTTAGAAACATCTACAAACTAAAGGCTGACTCAGAAATCATCTCAGAAATCTTTGGACTCTTTTTGATGAAAAGCAAAGACCCAGAGTGCATAGGCTTGCTAAAGAACACTGCTTACTCAGAAGTTGCCAAAGCTAAGTTTCAGAACGAACCTGGAGTTTTAAAGGGGTGCACTGACTTCTACTCTAAATACACCAAATACAAACTAAAAGGGAACATCCATCTGAACATCCAAAAACTACTAGATTTGGTTGATGAAGACTTTGAATTTATGATGCGGCCTTATTCGAGGTGGAAGCTTTTGTCAAAAGCTGCCCAAAAAGCAATTGAGTTCCACAGACAAAACAACTCCCAACAAGACTTAATCAACTTAATGAACACGTTTGGTTCTCTGCCAAAAAAACACCAAAAAAACACAGAAGTCTTCAATGTAGTACTAGAGACTTGCAGAGCTTTGGATGACTTGTGTGGAGACTTTAAGTCTTGTTTGAAGAAAGTCAAGATTTTAAACAAACCTGAAAAAAACAAAATAGAGTCCCTGCTAAGTAAGGAATAATGTTACTTAATGCTAAAACTGTCTGTAAAAGAATTGGACTTGCCGTTCATTATGGAGTTCGAAAGTTCTTGTTCTGGAGACAAAGTCACTTTTGGTTTTGTTTCAAAAAAGGACTTAATTGGAAACTGAGGCACCAGTACAGGATTTGTAAGTGAATACACTCCTTGCTTCTTGTGGTTTGCTTTATGGAGTGTGTACAGGTTTTTGACCCTGTTCTTTTTAAAGAAGTCTATCAGTTTAGTTGCCATTGTTTATAAATATGCAACCGAATGATTATCCTCAAGGTGCCAACTATCCTCAGCAACCCTACACTCAACAACCCTACCCTCAACAACCCTACTATGGCTTTCCTGATCAGCAGAATCAGTACATGTCTGGTTACCCTCAGGCTGCCTATTATTCTTACAACCCAGACCAACCAGTTTATGTAGCTCAAGAACCTCCAACCTATGCCCCCCAAGTCCCCGGAAAAGTGCCTCAAACTTATGCTCCGCAACCTCAAGTTATACAACAAATGCCTCAAAGCAACTACCCTCGGAATGTCCAAAGACCTCCCCCCGCTTTTGGTGAGTACCCTATCCAAGTGACTTGTGCTAACTGCAACCGCGAAGTTACAACTATTGTCAATAGCTCTCCAGGTGTTGGAATTTGGGGAATTTTCTTACTTCTTTGTTGTATATCTCCACTTTGTTCCTTCATTCCTTTTTTGATTCCTTCACTTTACAGTAAAACTCACGTGTGTCCAAAGTGTAACTTCACTCTGGGAAGAAGAAGCATCTAGCATAATAAATATGGGTTGTGGCAGCACTAAAAACTTGCATGCAGTTGAGCCCAAAAACGCCTCAGGAGGTCCTAGGAACTCTGCTCCTCTTGACCCTCACAAAGTTAAACTGCTTAGGAAACTTTCTGAAGCCAACTTTGACATAGTAACTGCCATCAAAAACTACTCGATTAACCCCGAAGAGGACTACTTCCGCAAGCACTACAAAAACAATACGACCATTTTAAACAGCGAAATAGCCACTATCAAAAGGTGTGTTGAACTTCTGAGTTCTGTAGAGTGGTTCAAAGACCCTGACTTCGGACCTGAAGTCGGCGGGGAACTTTGCTTGTACTGGGAAGGCAAAGCACCCAACCCGCACTTCCCCGACCCAGCCAACATAGAGTGGCGCTCTCCTTCTGACTGGATACCTGATGCTAAATTCTTTGACGAAAGCATTTCAAGTAACGATGTGGTTCAGGGACAGCTAGGTGACTGCTGGCTGATAGGTGCTTTGAGTGTGCTGGCAACTAGGGACGAACTTTTGACTGGGGGAGTGAGGAACCTTAGGGACGTGTCTCAAATTAATCAGTCTAACGCAGGGGGACTTTCTAAGGGAGTGTATCCTCCTTTGTTCCATAACTTGGCCAGAAAAGGGCTTTACGTTTTGAAGTTCTACAAGGACTCAGCTCCTAGGTGGGTAATCATTGACGACAGGCTGCCTGTTTTCAAGGGAGTGAAACCCCAGTACGTTTTTGGGCACTGCAAGAACGAAAGCGAGCAGTGGGTAGCTTTGATTGAAAAAGGTTATGCTAAGCTGCATGGCTGCTACCAAGCCTTGTCTGGAGGTTTGATCGACGACGGACTAGTGGACCTGACAGGGTTGGTTTCAGAAAAGATGAAAGTAGACGAAGAAGAATTCAACCCTTTGTGGGAAAAGATGCTGACTTCGAGGAAGTGGGGGACCCTCATGGGGTGTTCGATAGAAGGAGAAGGGATAGAAAGCGAAGTGATGTACGAAGGAAGACCAACGGGCTTGCTTGCCGGACACGCTTACGGGCTTTTGGACGTTATGTACGTGGAAAACCCCTCAGCTTCTAAGGAAAGACATCGACTGCTGAGGATCCGCAACCCTTGGGGGCTTAAAGAGTGGACAGGGATGTGGTCAGACGGCTCTGAAAAACTGCAAAACAACTACAGTCTAGTTCAAAAGGAACTAGTCAAACTAGGCAAAGACGAAAAGTTCGACCCCAACAAGAACGACGGAACTTTTTTGATGAGGTTTAAGGACTGGAGGACTCACTTCGACAACTTGTTTATGTGTGTTGACTTCACAGAGGAGTGGTGGGGACAAAGGTTCAGCGGAAAGTGGACCCAGCAAAACTCAGGAGGTATTCCTACAAACAACTCTGTAGAGGCTGCTCAGAACTGGGCCAAGAACCCTCAGTTTGTTTTGGAGCTCAAAAGCAAAACGGAGACGTTTATTTCTATGGTGCAGGAGGATGGAAGGGCTTTTAAGGGGTCTGAGTTTCCTTTTCCTGAGAAAATCAAAACAGCTTGCTTCACAGTTATGAAACTCGAAGCTGGACAAAGTAGAGTGGAGGCTTTTGATGCCTCCAAAATAGTGAAGCTTTCGGTGCTAAAGCAACACAGAGAAGTCCACTTGCGCTTGAACCTAGACCCAGGCAGATACGTTATTGTGCCGGCGACCAAGACTGCTGGGGAAGTAGGGAAGTTCTGGTTAAGTCTTTATTTCGACCGGCCAAAATCAGAAGTAGTTACTTACAATGCTGAGGAGCAAAGCAACCATGGAAGAGACATTGCAGAAGAAGAAGAAGTCAGGGGCAAAAACATTACTCCTGGACAGCTCAAAATTGCCAAAGAATTACTTTCATACTTAGTTACCCTTTAATTAAGATAATTAATATGGAACAATTAGTCTATAGTTGCTCAGAATATAAGTTTTACTTACTTAATTTAGAAACAAGTAGTGTGGACAGAAGTATTTTGGTGGGAGGAGAAAGGACTTTTAGAGGTGTCCAGGACTACTCATTTTGTTTCACTGACTCTAACCAGAACTATGGGGTTTTTTACTTTTTGGGTGGAATTCGCATACGCAAAAAAACTTTTAACTCTGAAGTTATAGAAGTAAACCCAATTCTAGGCACTAGGTCACACTTGCCAAAAATGACCCAACTCAGGAGAAGTGCAGGAGCTGTGGTGTTTGGGGACTTTTTGTATTCAATAGGTGGTGCTTATTCAAACGACTTAACTTGCTGTGAAAGATTGAATCTGCATACTAAAAGTGAGTGGGAAACAGTAGAGCCTCTGAACGTTCCCAGAAGCAACTTTGCTGTTGCGGCTGACCAAAACTACATATATGTTGCAGGAGGAGGCAACAAACTGGGTTTCTTAAGTACTTGTGAAAGGTTTGACGGAACAAACTGGGTAGTTTTGCCATTGAAACTGCCAGTGGCTGAAAAATACATTGCAGGGGTATCAGTTGGCGACTCACTTATCATACTAGGAGGGAGGGTAGCTTTGTGCTTGTCTTTAGTAGACTATTCAGTTAAGGAAGTAGGCCAGCCCCCCAAATGCAAGGTGTCACACCCACTAGTGACTTTGGAAAGTGCAGAGTCAGTGAAAGTGTTTGTGGTGGAGGGAACTGAAGTTTTGGAGTACGAAGTCCAGCAAAACACCTGGGAAAGACGGAAGCACTTTGCTAAGTTAAAGACGACTTTGAGGCCTTTTAACCTGTACTAGAAGTGAGTTTGTTTTTAACAGTTAATTAAATGGATTCAGATGTACTTTCGAGACTGAGTAACTTGTTGGTTAAGCAGCAACTTTTAGAAGACGACGATGACGTAGACGCACTTAAAACAGCGATGCAGAACCTCCAGAAAAAGCAAGAAGAAGCTCCACCAGCTTTGCCTGTAAGGCCAAACAAATTCACAGAAAGCACACTTAGGAGGATGTACGAGTATGACGAACGCAAAAGTTCCAAAGTGGAAGAAAAACGCAAAGAAAAGATAATGAAAGAAGTTTCCTGTCTGCAAGAAAAACCCAAAATAAACCCTGTGTCTAAGAAGTTCGTTCAAAACCACATACCTCTGCACAAACGTCTCAACGAAGTGGTCCGCAACAGAAACGACTACCTCAAAAACTTGAAACTCGAAAACGAAATGAAAAAACGCCAGTACGAAGACTCAGTATGCACTTTCAAACCCAAAACTTCCAGCAGAGTCAACAGGAACCCTGCAGAGTTCGCAGAACACACCTACACTTGGGAGAAACGCAAACAGCAGGAACACGCCCGACTGCTCAAAGAAAAGCAACAACAAGAAGCAGAAGTATGCACACTCAAACCCCAAATCTCCAAAAGAAGTGCCTTACTGGCCCAAAAACGCAGCACCACTCCTACTTTTGAAAGACTTTATCAAAGCAGAAAAACCCCCGAACCCCCTAAAACCGAACAAAGGCCAGCACTCAACCAGAACACCCTTAAAATTGCCGACAGAAACAGAACGGGGAACGTACACCAGCGCTTGTACAACATGCGGAAACTCCCAGAACCCCCTGTGGAAAGACCCAAAACTTCGAGGGAGTCTAAGTTAAGCAGGAGTTTCAACCTGGACTCTACCTTTGAAAACGGGTACAGGATCAACACCAGCCGAGGACCTGTGTACGAAAGTGAAAACAACGTTACTGAAGTTAGTTACTCACCTAACCTTGAGTTCCTTCTCAAATCTGTAGATTTAAATGCTTAATGTATTATTCTAAACTAGAAATGAATCTTTCTAAGGAGTCTACTACGTGGTGCAAGTGTTTCGTTTCTATGTTGCTTACTCTGAAAGCTATTGAGTGCAGCACAAACAAGTAGTGGGCAGGGTAGTTCTTTTGAGAAGACTTTTTCATTTGGACGTAAAAGTCAGAAGCAGGTAGGGGGAACTCAGCCTCGGGGTCTTGGTGGTGCGAAAGTTCTTCTTCGAGGTAACTTGAAACAGACTTAGGCTCCTGAGTTACCTTTACAAACGGCAGGTCCTTAGTTTTTGGGAGTTTGTGGTCCGCTAGACTTAGTTTGGAGTAGCAAAGAGCTTGTTCTAGGTGGGAGTAGTAGCTTTGCAAAGCGTAGACTTGGTGTGTTTGAAGTACTCTTGAGGCACTTTTGTCTTGGAGTTTGTTCAAAATGTAAGATAAAGGGGGAAGTTGGTGGACTTCGTTGGCTGTGTCATCCAAGTTCTTAAGGACTGAGTCAACTTGGCTTTGTGAGAGGAACTGGGGTTTCTCCTTGAGTTGGTCAATGAGGTAAGGTAAGTCATTTAGTCCGTAAAACAGTTTAATCACTATAAAAACGCATGCTGACACGATGACTTCAGGAAGTGTGTGTTTAAACTCCTTTTGTGTTAATTTGGGTTTGCATCTTTTATACACATTAAAAGTAGCATCTACGAGCCTTCCAGGCAAGTCTAATAAATTAATGATTTTGGAGGCTAAATTAAAGCAAAAAACTTCATATTCCAGAAAGGGCTGGAACACGTTTATTCCAAGTTGACTGCAAAACTTAGGAAGTACCCTCCTTATCCACTGCTCAGAAGGCAAACTCAAAGGCTTGAAAAGGGACTCGTACTTGTCTTCGACAGACAAAGCTTTGTAAGCAGTGAAGTAAGGAAGCTTGCCTTCGTAAGCCCACTGGAGTACTTCCGAAACCAAAACACCCCAGGACTCAGAGTATGTGTATAGAATTGAAGTATAAATTACTACTAAGAAGTAACTCATTTCAAAAGGAGTTTTTTTAGGTTGGTTGTTGAGGGAAGGTTTGTATAGTTCGTTAAATACTTCAAACAGTGAGTTTTCGAAGTTAGTTCGGGAGGTTCTGTGGAGGCGGATAGGGTGCTTATTTGATAAGGTTTCATAAATGTAAATCAAAAGTCCAGCTTTGTCGTTGAAGTCCATCGAAAGACTGAACTTCAATGGATCAAGGTTCCTTTCTTGACAAAGCTCAACCAACTGTTTTCTTTTCAGGCCAATTGAGAACCTTTTTGAGGACTTGCGAGGAGCAAAACCTGTGAAGGCTGACAGGAAGTTTCTAACTTCTTTGGGAAAAGTTTGTGCTTGCAAGTAAGAAGCACCTTGTCTGAGACGTCTGTTCTTGGGGTAAACTGTGNGCGAGTCTTGGGGAAGTGCTTTGGCTAGAAGGGCCTGGGCTGTAGTTAGGACTTGGGACTTGAGTCCAAGGGGTNTGACCATAGCTTTAAGGACTTCTTGAGCGATTTGGCAGTACTCTTGCCAGTCGAGTCCTTCGCTGTAGGTCCAAGTTTTGTCTTCCCGAGCAGTTGCAGATTTCATCTTGCGTTTAAGAGGAGTAGGGGTTAGGGCTGGCAAGGATTCATCTACCAAAGCTGCGCAACTGTTAGCTTGTGTGAAGCAAAGTGAGCACACCAAAAACCCTGAAAAGTGTTCTTCGAATTCTGTGTTTCCGCAGGCGGTGCACCTCATAATATATGGTCTGCATGATTTAAAATACTTTGTTACTTAGACATCATAAGCTTAACGAAGTCTGAGTACTTAATGTTGCCATCGTGATCGGGGTTGGCATAGTGGATCATTCTTTCAATTTCTTCTTCAGTTAACTTTTCTCCGAACTGCGACATGTAGTGCCTTAAACTTTTGATAGTTAAGTACCCGTGCTTCCGGTCATCAAGTTCTTGGAAAGCAGTGAACAGTTCCCTTTCGTTCACGGGCTCTTTGAAGTTCTTTGCAAACACTGAAAGGAACTCTGGGTAGTCTACTCTTCCTGTGGCTTCAGGGTCAGCTTCTTGCTTCATCTTTTCCAACTCAGCTTCTGTAGGCGTTTGGCCCAAAGCACGCACTATCAAAGCCATTTCGTCCAAGCTGATAGTCCCTGTTGCTGACTTGTCAAACAGTGAAAACATCTCTTTTATTTCAGCTATTTGTTCAACGCTTAGGTGGTCTGCCATTTATGTTTATTTAAAAACACTTAGTTATTTCTTGGATGTGTGCTTTGAGCGGTGCTGTCAAGTTTCCTTTAGTCAGGGCTTTTAGTTTTAGTTTTTCTTCTTTCAAAACTTGTTTCCACACTTGAGGGTGCTTTGCTGCTTCTAGAACTTTCAAAACGCCATTTTGGGACTCAGGGAACTTAGTTAGTACTTGACTCACTAGGTTGGAGACTAGTTTCTTGTTGAGGAAGAACTCTGCGTTTTGGGAGTCAGTTAGTAAAAGTGCTAGGGTTTCAAGGGCTAAGTGTCTAATTCTGGGGTTTTGGTTCACAGTGTCTGGGAACAGCCTTGCTACTACTTCTTCAGACTTGGCAAACTTTCTGGCTTCAAAGTTGTTTGTTAACAAAAGAACCAAGGACTCGTAGCTTTTTATCTTAGCAATGTCGTCTAGCTCGCACAAAACCAAGAACCCTGAAAACACTTGGGTGAAAACAGAGTACTCTACTTCGTCAATTCCTGTTAAAGAAGTTAGTTTATCTTCCCAGGCAGAGTTCTTAGCTAGCTGTTGGAAGCAGTTCATCAAAGAAGCTTTGAGTTCTGGGTTTTTAAACAGTTTGATGTTTTGAGCAGTAATGCTTACTAAAAGGTGTCCGAATGTGTGCAAGCAGTAAAAATACAAACCTGGGTTGTTGGAGCACCTTTGGAGAGTTTCTGAAATACAGTCTAGTCCCTGTGCTGTGAGCCAGGGGTTCATGATTTCCTAGGTAAGTCTTACGTCTTTGACAAACTTTTCAGAGTAGTAACCTACACAGTCCAACAGTGACCTCCAGTCTGCTTCGCCTTCCAAAAACACTGCTTTGAAGTAGTAGGCTTGCAAAAAGGTTTTTCCAGAAACTTCTTTCAGCCAAGACTGGGACATGATTCTTTTTCCAGGCAGCAGAATTAAAAGGTTGATCCCCATGACAACTCCAAGTCCTGTTCCAAAGGCAAGTCTTAGTTTTTTGTTTTTTTCGTAGTAGTGCATGAACTTCTGCCACACTGTGAACTTTCTTCTGTCTAAGTTTAAGTCCATGTTGTTCAGGAACTCTCCTTGCTTTTTCATCTTATAAATATGAGAATTAAACTCAAACGCATAGACCACTACAGCACCAGTGTAATCTACTGCTTTACTTTAGACGTTAAAAGCACGTCCTGTGTTTCAGAACTCAAAAACACTATTAGCGAGAAAATGGAACTAAGCCCTTCGAGTTTCCAATTGTTTACATATAAATCGGGGGTCAAAGTTATGATGTGTGGTTCTTTCCCTATCAACTTTTTTATATTTAAAGACAACTCAGTGGTTTTGCTTGAATTCCACTCCCAATGCCTTCTGGACTTCGAAAGCAACCCTCAGAATTCCTTAAAGCTAGCTTATTCAGAGGCCTTGGAAAGCATTCGGGCCCATACAGACCTGGAAAAATTTACTTACAGCGAGCAAGTGCTTTTGGCAGAGGACGAGTGCGGCTGGGGGTTAATCCACCACTCTGCCAAGGCAGGCCACAGTTTGGTTCTGGAGTACCTTTGTGAGTTAGTTAGCTGCAACAAAGAAACTCTAGACTACTGGACTCCTCTGCAACTAGCTGCTTACTTCGGACACCTAAATTGCGTAAAGGTCTTGCTGCAGAACTCCAGCATACAAATCAACAAGATGACTAAAATTAGGGGAAGTGCAATCCACTTAGCTTGTGAAATGGAGCACGAAGACGTTGTGCAAGTTTTGCTTGAAAAAAGAGCTTGCTGCACTTTCGAAGACCCTAACGGAAAGATTCCGCTTGAACTGACTAAAAACCAAAGAATTCTAGAAATAATTCCTTTTTACTTAGGAGAGTGGCAACTTGAAAAGTACCTTTCTATCAAGCCACAGAGTTACGGAGCTGAGTTGTTTATGACAGGGTCTTTTTTCATACATGACAAAAAAGTGTTTTTGTACTTAGACATGGAAAAAGGCTTTTTGGAACTATACACAGAGTACTCAGGCGAAAGAAGGAACCCTTCTGGGCTGACCAAAGTCATCAACATCCAGGGCGTCAAGCCCAATACAAGCTTACTGCACTGCTTTAAGTCTTACTACTACTTTGACGTTTACTTGCAGAAGTCCACAGCTAAGTACTACTGCAAAACTAAAACTGAAAGGGACCACTGGGTCAAACTTTTGAACGAAGCCATTACTTACTGTCAAGTCAACAAAATAGGGGACTACAGTAGCAACGATAATGAATACGAACTCCAAGAAGACACTGACGAAGTAATAGTCGAAGCCAACCCAAGGGGTTCAATTGCCCAAAGCACTCTGTGGCTCACGAAAGTGACTTTGTCAAGCTTCAAAGTCATTGAAGAAATAGGAGGTGGGTCTTTTGGAACTGTTTACAAAGTCATACAAGTGGACACAGGCAAGATCTACGCGATGAAAGTACTTCACAAAAAGTACTTGAAGCGGAAAAAACAGCTCAAGTACGCCATTGCAGAGTGTAAAATCATGCAGGAACTCAAGCACCCATTCATAATTAAGCTCCACTACGCCTTTGCCACAACTGAAGACATTTACCTTGTTTTGGAGTACTGTGACTCAGGCGACTTAGAACAGATCCTAGAAGAAAAAGTTCAGATTCCTGAGTTTCAGGTCCGCTTTTATGTAGCTGAAATAGTTCTGGCTTTGGAGTACCTCCACTCGCTAGACATACTTTACAGAGACCTTAAACCTGCGAATGTTTTAATTGACGGAAAAGGCCATGCTAGGTTAGCAGACTTTGGATTAGCTAAGCAGTTAGACCAAGAGTGTGTAGGTACACTTGTGGGCTCACCTGCTTACTTTTCTCCAGAAATAGTTACCCGGAAGATTTCAGGCAAACCTGCCGACTACTACTCACTAGGCATCACAATGTACCAACTGTTAACAGGGTCGCTTCCTTTTTACAACACTGACTTGTCAGAGATGTTTTCTAAAATCAGCACAGGCAAACTAGAAATGCCTGACGTGGTTTCTAGAGAAGCTTCAGACTTGATTAAAAAGCTCACTACTCGCAAGCCACATAAACGACTCAACATTGAGCAAATAAAACAACACGAGTTCTTTAAAATGCTAGACTGGGACTCTTTGTATAGAAAGAAGTACAAGGCTCCTTTGATGGGAACAAACACTTACTCTTTCGAAGAAAGAAAACAGTCACTTGACTCCAGACTTGGTTTTTTGATTTAAATATTAATTACTAGCAACCTTTTAAGCCTGTCTATTTTTTGTTGGAGTTTTTTAGCATCTTTGAACTGAGTCATGGCTTTGTAGAGTTTAACCAGTGCCTCGTAAACAGGTACCATTTCGATGTGCTTGTCTCCAAAGTACTTCTGTCTGATGTTTTTGCACCTAAACAAGTATATTCGGGCTTGGGTTAAAAGGTTCATCTCAGTTAACAGTTCTCCTAAGTTCAGGCAACTCTTGCTGACCTCCAAACTGTCTTCCCCAAAAGAGTCTCCGTTGAACTTAAGAGCTTTCAAAAAGCACTCAAGGGCTTCGTTGTGGTGCTTGGACTTCTTCAGAATGCTGCCTATTTGGTTGTAGGCGTAGGCACTGGTGGTACTGTTAGCTTCTTTGATGTCATTCACTAGGTCTTCCAAAAGGTTCCAAGCTTGCTGTTCTTTGCTTTGTGAGAAGTACAAGTCAAGGACTTCAAAAGAAACCTTAAGACTTTGGAGGTCAGTTTTTCCGAAGTTTTTGCGCAACAAAGACCTTGCAAGTTGGTAAAGTGGAAGTGCTTCTTGGAACCTTCCTTGTTTTGCCTTTATAGTGGCTGTTTGTGTGTAGACGTTTGCAATTTCGTAGTTGCTTTCTTCTAGAGTGTTTTCGTAGAGTTGCTTTGCTTCCATTAGTACTTGAAAGGCTTCTTCTAGTTTGCCCAGGTGGGTGTAAACTTCTCCCAGGCGTGCTAAAGTCCACCCCATGTCTTCACTTAGGTTCTTTCCAGACCTTTCAAGGACTTGTTTGCTTTTTTGGAGTTTTGCAAGGGCTTTTTGGTAGCTTTTAAGCGAAATGTAGCCCCAGGCTAAGTAACTAAGTAAATTGTACTCCTCTTCAGAATTCAACTCTAAGTTTTCTAGTTCACGCAGCGTTTTGACTGCTTCGAAGTAGTTGTCTGTGTTAATTAAGCAAATCCCCAACTTCAAAGTTGCTTGTGAGTAGAATGCTTGGGAAGACTGAACAGCCTTGTAGTAACGTTTAGCTTCTGAAAACTTGCCTTCTTTACTAAGCTGGTCAGCTAAGGTCAACTGGACAGTTTCTGTCTGCAAAGAAGTGACTCCATGATTCTGTATGAAGTCCAACAACAAGTGAAAGCAATGCAGACTTTTAATGCTGTTTTCTGTTGACTTGTAAAGCAGACCAAGTAAGTACAGAAGAGAAGCGTAGTACTCTAAGAAGTTTTGGGGTTTGTCTTCTAACTCAAGCACGTTATTGAGTGTAGTTTCAGATACATTGATAGCGCGAGTGTGTTCGCCTACCCTTGCCAGGGTGTCTGCATACAAGTAGTGGGCGTAAATGTACTCTATGTTTTCTGGTTCGAGTTGTTTGCGAACTAAGTTGACACACTCTTCCATGCGAGGAAGAGCTTCTTCTGGAGTTCTTTGAAGCACTTCCATTTGAAGTGTTCTGATTTGGTTCATTACGTTAGTTGGTGGAGATTGGGCTGGGCTTTTTTGGGGCGACTTTTGTTTCTTTTTGGGTGACAATGCTTGTGCAGCTTTTGATATTCCGCCTGGGCTCCAACTAATTTTGTTTTGGGCTTCCATTTAGTTGTTAGGTCCAGTATAAAAAATGCTTGATCCTAAACAAGAGTTGTCTAAGAGCAAGCTAGGGAGTTCTCTTAGTATTTTAGTGTCTCAGTCTGCTCTGGAAGCTCTTGGGAATTGGTCAAGGCACCTGGAACTGCACTCAGAACTCCACTCTATTAAAGTTTACAAGCTAATAACGCTCTAGCATTAAATGGATCCAAGAATTCTAAGGGAGCAAACACTTGAAAGTTGCTACCAGTCCTTCAAAAAACTCTGCCAGAAGTCTCAATACTTCGAAAGGGGGTTTGAAGTGCTCGGTTGGCTCAAAAACAACATGCTTAGTCGTCAGGAGCGGGTATGTGCTATTTACATTTTGCTGGAACTCTGCAAGGTTTCAGAAAGTACATTCATAGGGAGTCTTGTGGACGTTGTGGATGGACAGGCAGAAGAACTCATGGTGGAAGAGTGGCTGAAAAACAAAGACCTGGGAAGCATGACTCCCCAACAAGTAACCAAGTTTTCAGGAACTCCGCGGCAACTCGAACACTTGAAAACTGGAGACCAACCTCGGTCAGTTGTGAACTTGGAGTTCTTTGTGAGTTCTGAAAAGCAAGGAAACTTTCTTCCAGATTACTTGCGGGCTATTCCTCAGTTTTACGAAATGAAAAATAACGAAATCAAGTGGTTGACTCCCAGTTCTGTGCCTGAAACAATTTGGGACTTTGACTCGGGAGAAAGAACTAACCAGAACGAAGCCATCAGGGGCTTTCTGAAAGAAGCCCTTCACAGCAAACTTACTCCAGAACAGTGCTCTGCAATCTGTAGTGCTTTAGAAAGCGACCCCAAGCTGGTCTTTAAAAGCGGAATAGGAAATGAGGAGTTCGAAGACCTTGTGAACAACAACCCTAACATTGCAGTAGAAATTCTTGTGCGACTAGCAAAGTCCAAACGTATGGAAAGTTACCTAGAAAAACTAATATCGCTCCCTATGAGTTTGAATGTACTCGAAGTAGTTAACAAACTCGCTAGTCAAGTAGAACTGCCTAAAGAGTTTTTGCAACTGTTCATCAGCAGCTGTATTGGTTCCTGTACAAAAATCCAGGATAATTATACACAAACTAGGCTCGTGAGGCTGCTTTGTGTGTTTGTAAGCACCTTATTAAAAAATAAAATCTTGGACCCTTCTGAACTCACTAACGAAGTGCAGACTTTTTGTATGGAGTTTTCGAGGATAAGAGAAGCAAGCACTCTTTATAAGTCTTTGCGAAGCGCTAACACTCATAATTTATAAAGATGCATTGTCACTGTAAACTCTAGTTAGTTTCCAAAGCACCACTCTTGGTGTTGTTGTTCCACGCAGGGGCTATATCAGTGCTTCTGCTTCAAGTTCCTCAACTCCTGAACATCCTGACTCCACTGGCTTTGAGTTACTGGTAATTTTAATTCAGGGTTTGTTTTTTGGTTACTTTTGCGTTGTACTGCTTGACTTCTTACAAGAACCCAGGGTTCTTAACTCCGGATAAGTTCCAAAGAGAAAACTTGCACTCCACTAACCCTCCAGAATTCAGCTTTGCCCGCAGAAACACCCATTCTGTTGATTTGAACCAAGTTCCTAACAGGGTTTCATCCAACTTTTCCAAGTTCCCTCAAGAACTGGAGGACGAAAACTCCGGACCTATTTCTGTCAGTATGATAGGCGAAATTGAACCTCCTCAGGTAGAAGTTACTGAGTACAGACTTTGCACCAAGTGCGACATAGAACAACCTAACAGAACTAAGCACTGTCCTAGATGTGGGCACTGTGTGGCTTTGCATGACCACCACTGCGTTTGGCTAGGCACTTGTGTAGGTCTCAGGAACAGGTTTTACTTTTGGTGGTACCTTCTTTTCCAAACAGTGTTTTTGTGGTACAGCGAAGTTATGGTACTGACTAACTTGGAAGACGGAGAAAACTGGGAAGACTGGGTTTACTCTAACGTTGCTTTGCTGCTAGCTGGAGTAGGAATACTGTTTTTCTTGGTGAACGTAACTTCTTTGCTGGGTTTCCACACTTACTTAATCATGGTTAACCTTACGACCTGGGAGTTCCTGAGTTGGCACAGAATATCCTACATAAACAAGTGGCCGAAAAAAAAGGGTTCTCCTTTCAGCAGAGGGTGCTTTTCGAACGTAAAGCTGTTTTGCTGTAAGTCACTGCCTGGAGAATTCTACAAGTGGAGTCTTCCGGCTGATTTCCCGAAACTGTAATAATAAATGTCAGGCGTGGATATCTTTGACATAATTTCTGCACAGAACTGCTTTTACCCAAGTAACTTGCCTATTCTAAGAGAGTACACTAGAATTCCTATTCAAGTAGTTGAAGATCTGTTTGAGCTCTGCAACAACTTAAAACTAGGCACCAACACAAGGTATCTTTGTTACCACTTGCTGCACTATTCCTACCCTAAGTTAGCTGCTTACGGCCAGGCTTTGGTATGTTCAGTTGTGCAGTTAGCTTGCAAACTTATGGAAACTAACCACACACAAATCCTCAAAAGACTTTTTGGGGTTTCTAGAGAAATCTTTATCCTTGAAAAAAGAGTTTTGAAAGAACTTAACTTTGAAGTTCAGTTGCCAACTCTCAACGACTGGATAAGCACTTACTTGGACTTAGTGACTGAACAGTGGAGAGTAGAAGTTAAGAACTTAGTTAGATACGTTTGTTTGTGCATAGGTGATTTGCTGTACCAAGACGAGAACTGGCTAGTTAACTACCCAGTAGGGCTCTTGATAGCAGGCATTATTCACTCCTCAGTAGTGATTCTGACTAAGTTTGCTGGGAAGTTTCCTTACGTGCACTTGCTGGAATACGTGAGTGGGTACTGTGGAGAAGACATTGAAATTATGGCAGACCTTATTTTGTACTACGTTCTAGAAGACATTTATAACCAGTTCGACTGGCAATTTCCTCACTAAAATTATAGCATAAATGTTTGTAAAAAGAATAGCTAGACTGAACCAGCCTTTGCTGCGCACAGTTGCTTCCAGAAACAAACTGTCTGTGCCAGAGTTCGTGGAAAAAGAGATTCCTTCCAAAAAGTTCTCAGTCAGAAAAACAGTGTCGTTCCTTTGGCCCTACATAATGCCAGCAGACAACAGGCTCAGAGTCACTATGCTTTCTACAGTTGGACTCTTGGTGCTTTCGAAAGGAATCAACGCAGGGGTTCCTTTTATACTCAAAGAAGGCGTTAACAGTCTTGCCACACACCACCCCAACTTTACCTACGCAGCTTTGTTGATGGGCAGCTACGCTGGGGCAAGGGCTGCCATGATACTTTTCCAGGAGCTCCGGAACGCTATGTTTTCAAGAATAGTTCTCAACGCAGTTAAGGACGTAAGCAACCAGTTGTTTTGGCACTTGCAGAGTTTAGACTACACTTTCCACCAGCAGTCCACAAAGACAACCCTGTTTGCGGTGGGGAGGTCTATGAAAGGAGTGGAGAACTTTCTTAAGTTCATGATGCAACACATACTGCCCACCACTCTTGAGTTTGGACTTGCAGCTGGAATAATGATGACTTACTGTGGGTGGCCTTACATGCTTACACTTGCCGGCACAGTTAGTGTTTACTCAGTTTTCACCACTAGGTACTCTAAGGTCAGACAAAACTACCTCAAAGAAATGCGCCAGAAAAACAAAGCTGTAGACTTTGTGATCAATGAAAGTTTTATTAACTTTGAAACAGTGAAGTGCTTCACCAACGAAAAACTTGAGAGTGAAAGGTACAACCACAACCTGAGTTCACAAATTAAAGCAGCAATCCACACAGCTGAGTCCCTTACAAAGCTGAACATGGGCCAGCAGTTGATATTTAACACTGGGTTAGGAATTAACCTTTTGTTGGCTGTTTCTCAACTCAAAGCAGGAACTATGACTGTGGGGGATATTTTTATGATCCAGACTTTGTTTCTGCAACTCCAGTTCCCTCTTAACTTTTTAGGAACTGTTTACAGAGAACTCAACGAGTCCCAACTGGAAATGAGGGACTTGTTCCACTTGCTGAGCATCAAACCTTCAGTTCAGGAACTCCCTGACGCGAAGCCTTTTGAGTACAAAGGAGGCAGAATAAAGCTTTCTAATGTCAACTACCAACCTTCAACTGAACGCATTATATTCAACAACTTGAACTTAGAGTTTGAACCTGGGTCCACCAACGCTATTGTAGGCGAAAGCGGAATAGGCAAAAGCACCTTGTTCCGTTTGCTTTTTAGACTTTTCGACACCAAAAGCGGAGAAATCTTTTTGGACGACCAAGAAATCAAGTCACTGCAACTTAAGTCCCTGAGAGACACTATGGCATTGGTGCCCCAATCAGGCCACCTTTTCAACGACAGCATTTACTACAACATAAGTTACGGAAGGCCAGAAGCCACTATGGAAGAGATAATTGAAGTGAGCAAAAAAGTGAACCTTTACAACAGAATCATGGAGTTCCCTGAAGGTTTCAACACCCAGGTTGGAGAACTAGGAGGTAAACTCTCTGGAGGAGAAAGACAGCGTCTTACCCTTGCTAGGTGTTTGCTTAAGGACGCAAAGTTCTACTTTTTGGACGAAGTCACTAGTGCAATGGACTCCTACAACGAAGAAATGATTTCCCGTGTGCTGCGCAAAGAACTCGAAGGCAAAACAGTTGTGTACGCCGCGCACAGACTCTCAAGCATTACCCACGTAGACAAGATTTTTGTGCTAGCAGACGGCAAAGTTGCAGAAACTGGGAGTCACTCTGAGTTGCTCAGTGACCCTAACTCAAAGTACTCAGCTTTGTGGACTAAGTTTTTAAGTCAGCATGATTAAATACAACACTTTTTTCTCTTTTTCTCTTCTTTGGCTGTATTTATAGTCAGAACAGAGAACTTACCGTTCAAAGGCGATATTAAGCTTTTTTGGTTTTCAAAGTCGTACATTAGAGTGTTCGACTCTAAAAGGTGCCTTCCAAACTCGTAAAAAGCAAACTGAATGTTGAGAGCTGTGCTACAAGAAGTCTCAAAAAACAACATTTCGAACCTTTTTGCTAACTTAAGGGCTTCTTCACCAAACACCTCTCTAGTGTCCTCTAGGTCGGCTTTGTTGCCTATTAGCATAAAAGCAGCGTCTTCTGCAAACTGCTTTACTTGGTTAATCCAGTAGCTAAGGGAGCTAAAGGAGTTTTTACTGCAGATGTCGTAAACTAGCACAACTCCTTTAGCACCTTTGAAGTAGGAGGGAATGATTGACCTGTACCTTTCCTGGCCAGCTGTGTCCCAAATGTTCAGTAGGACCTTTTCTTTTTGGATGTTTATTGTTTTGGCGTAGTACTCAGCGCCTACAGTATGAGGTGTATTGAAATTGAAGGAGTCGTTTATAAAGCGCTCAATCAGACTAGTTTTGCCGACTCCGCCGTCTCCGAGGAGTATAACTTTAAATGCATTAGAGTAGAATTCAGACATTATTGGCAGTATTATAAATGGAAGAGTCCCTGCAAAACTCAGATAAGGAGCCAGGGTTCCTGGACAGAATTCCTCTTACGGAGTCGGTGGAGTCGTTTTCTGATGACTCAGTTCCTGAAGAGGAGTCTGAAGTAGTTGAAGAAACTGTTAACTCACCAAAAAACAACTGTGAACTTCTAGAAACCAGTGTTTCACAGCCCCGTAAGCATTCTTTTGCTAAGACTGGAGTAGCAGTCTTATTAGTTGTTTTAACATATTTTTACCTAAAGAAAAAGTAATAATTTGATTATGCTAAGTGAAGAACAGCGCCTTGTCGAAGTAAAAGCAAAACTCCAAGCCCAAAAAAGACGCTATGAAAAAATTAAACACTCCCAAGACCCCCAACACCAACTCAGACACCACTTCCAGTCAGCTTTGAACAAACTCAACAACCTTGAAACTAGGGATGTAGCTGTCAAAGAAGCCAAAGCCATTATTCACTCCAACATTTCAGAGGAAGCCCTTAAAGTCTTCTTGGGCAGTTTGGGCGAAGTCAGGAAGATGAGTTCAAGTGGTGCCCGGGAACAAGAAGTTTTGTTACTAGGGTTCATTGCAACTGTTTTCCAAGTACAAGTTCCGCTTAAGCACCTGCACAGAATGCTAGAAATAATTCAGGAGTTTTTCAAAGACTCTGAAAGAAAGGTCCAAGAAGCAGCAGCTGAAGCTTTGTGTCAAGTGTACTTGCAAAGTGTTCCCAGGAACCTAGAGTTAATTCTAGGGGAGGTTTTTGACCCTTTAGAAATAACTCTTACCTCAGGCCTCAACACCAAAGCCCAACAAGCCTCAGCCCTAAGTATTTGTAAGTGGCTGCGTTTGCTTTTTGAAAACCGGGAAAAACCAGTTCTGCAAGAAGTAGTTCCAAGAGTAGTTGCTTTGTTTTTGAAACTTAGGTGTGACTTTCCAGAACTAGTTACTGCTTTAGAAAGCGTGTGTGACTTTGTAGGTTTGAAATACTTATTGCAAGACTTGTTTGCAGTTCTAAGGAAAGTTCTCCAGTACTTAAACTTAAAAGGCGCTTTTTACCAAAAACACAAAATAGAAGCCTGCAGGTTCCTTGAGTCTTTGGCTAAGCAACTCCAAAGCCAACCTGAGTTCAGTTTGGAACCTTTGCAGTCAGAGATCTTGAACGAACTGTACCAAGCTAAAATAGACAAACTCCAAAGCATACAAAACGCAGCTAGGTCTGCACTCAAGGAGTGGAAGTCTCTGGACAACATCCAGAAAGAAATGGACTACTTGAAGCAACAAGAAGAAGGAGTTGAGATCAACCAAATAGTTGAGTACCGCACACAAAACTCCCCCAAGAACATTGGACCAAACAACTTCAGGGCTATTAGAGAATTGGCTAAAAGGAAGAAGTTTGAATCGCCTGCTGAACCTAAAGAAGTAGTTCCTTTAAACATAAACCCTCATGTAATGGAAGTCATCCACAGAAGAACAGATGAAGACATGCCTGGACCTTCAGAACCCATCCAAACCAAAGCCCAAACTAAGTTCATAAAAAGACCAGCCACTGCAAAAGACACTACAAATGAATTCCCAAAAGAGCCCCCCCAAGAGTCCCCAAAAGACTCCAAACAAGAGTTCTTCCAACTAGGAAGCCTCAAAGACTCTTTGGTAAGCATGCAACAGGCTATGGACAAAGGATTCAATGCTATCGAAAGAAGACTTTACCAACTAGACGAAAGAATGGACGAAGCTTACGACAAACTAGATAACTTACACAAACCCCAAGACACCCAAAAAAGCTTTGTGCATCCTCCAGTTAAAATAGACAGTGCCTCAGCCTTCACCCAAACTCCTAGAGAACCTTTTAAAAAACAACCTTCTTGCGAAAACTCCAGTGAAAAACCTCAAATAGACCCACTTTCTAAAATGTGGCTAAGTGTTTTACAGCTTTTACACAAAAACAAGTTTCAAGAGGCTTACCAACTGGTGCTTAACTCTGGAGACGACATTTACTTACTCAGACTTATGCACAAAACTGGAGTTTGCACTAATAGTCTATCCACCTCTACACTTGTCCAGTTACTTTCAAGAGTTGGAATGATACTTAACAGCAACTTTTTAGAAAGCATTGCAATGGACTGGATGCACCAGGCACACCAAACAGGCTTGTTGTCTAGAATTAGTGGACCTGAAAAACAAGAGATAACTACTGCGCTCCAAAAAGTTGCCGAAATGCCTGTAGAACAAGCAGAACTGGCTTCTAAGATTTATGATTTGATTGATGGTTAATGTAACTAAATTAGTAAATAACTCTAAGTTCATGTAAGATTAAGATTATTAAATGTCAGTTTTCATTGCCCGAATGAAGTCTTCTTGGGGCTGCAATTCTTCAATACTCGAGGATTCTGCCTTTTCCTCTTCAACAATATGTTTGAATGCCTCTCTGTAAATGTCAAGCATGCAGTTTATATCGTCTAAGTTGTCTTCTGGAACTAGTCTTGGGCGCAGCAGGGTGAACCTTTTAGTGCCTCCTTCCATGTAAGAACTCTGGACCACTTTGGGACTGTTGTACATGTCAGGGTCGAACCCGTCAGTTCTTCTGAGTCTGTTCTTGATTGCAGGGAACTTGTCCAGGACTATCTTGACTACTGCTGCAAACATGAATTTCAACCAAAGTCCAAAAAAGTACAGATTTGAACCTAGTATCAAGAAAAACAGAATTAGTTTGGCGAACTCTCCTAATTCGTCTGAAAGGTAATAGACTCCAGAGTATATAGTAACAGTAGCAGTGAAGATAGCCAGGTTTTCTAGGTAGTTGAGGTGATCTTCTACAAAGGGGTCTTTTAGTCTGTGCAGGTACAAAGAGCACACCAAAACTAAAAGACACGTAAGAGCTTGGGTCTGGATTAAGGTGTTGAGAAACACCGCCAAGACCAAGACTGCCATCTTTCTGTAGAGGATCAGGAACTCCCAGTAGAACTCAGAAGTTTTGTACCCGTTGAACAAGAACCCGAATCTGACCTTGTTGTGTTCTTTGAAAAGGCACCTTCTTTGCTTATACATGAACAACAGCACCAAAGAAGGAGTGCCTATTCCCCACACTAGAATGCTGGGCAAAGCCACTCCTAAGGCATAGAAGGTGTGCTTTTGGTCCCAACACTCAATTTCTAGGTTTTCTACTAGCCAGAACCCCTTTCCTTCAATTTCTGTGCAAGCAAAAGCTGAAAACATAAGTTTGACTATGTTAGGGTGGACTAGGAAGAACAGCACTATCATGGTTGTGATCAGTTCCCTTTTGAAGTAGGTGTAGTTCTCTTTGAAAAGTCCTATAAGCGCCCAAACTATAAGGGATACCGTCCAAACTGTGGGAGGAAGCACTGACATTAGTATCAGTTTTTGGAAGTATGCTTCAGTTGTGTCTCCGCTCTCGATGTAGCAATCTACTGAAAACACTTGCTCAGTTACAGTGGCCGTGGATTTTTGGATTCTAAACAGATCCAAGACTGCATCTGGCCATTTTAGGTTGAACTGGGTAGTTAAGTAGACTAATTGGACGTAGTTGGTGAAGATCTTTATGTAAATTGAGTGCAGGGACTGGGGCTTGTAAGCTGACCTCAAAGTGCTAAGAACTATTCCCACTGAAAAAAGTATCAAAAGAAACACTATTCCCACCAAGCGTGTGAAGTTAACTCCTGGATCTGGACAGGAACCGCATTGGTTTTCGAAGGTCCTAGAGTAGCCTTCTTGACAAGCTTGGCACATGTGTCCTCTATAGCCCTCTGAGCAGTTGCCTAGGTAGTTGGAATTTTCGGGTGACCCTATGCAAGCGTCTGGGTTGGGGCATTCGTAGAACTTGTCAGTGTCATTAAAAGCCCTCCAGTAGCCTGGTTTTGGAAACATAGTCCAGTTGCCAAGACAGCGGGCTTCTGAAGGACAAGGTTCACAAGACTTGTCAGGAGACAAACTGTATTGATCTTCTCCGCATATTTTGCACTCATTTCCAGTGTCGTATTCCCCTTTCTGGCACTTCCTTAAGTACACAGTAAAGGAAAGACTAGAATTGAATGCAGTTGAGTCGTTTTTGGCATTGTTTTGGTTGACTTCAATGGTGTTTGAGTAGATGCTGATGGTTACGTTTTGTCCAGGTGAATCCAGCAACTTAAACCCCTCAAACCTAAAGACCCCTTTCTGGGCTGTTACTTCAGTTGTTCCTGAAACACTTGCAGTTGAACTTGTCATGCTTGCTTTGCTGGAGTTGTCAGTAGTTACAGTGTTTCCGTAGTGGTCTACAAGGGCTACTTCAAGTGGAGTCTGTACTGCTTGACCAGGTACTGCTTCAATAAGCGAAGACTCTGTTCTTCTCATGGAAACAGCGTAGGATGCTACTTTTTCTCCGTAAACTGCAGAGTTGTTCAGGTAGTAGTTGGAGATTAGTTCTGGGTTAACTTTTCTCCAGTTTATAGCACCTCCTTCAAAAGCTGAGTTGTTGATGAAGGAGCAGTTGGAAAAAGTAGACCTTGGGTAGTAGTTAGACTCGAAATGATCGATAAAAACTGCCCCTCCTCCATTAGCTGAGCTGTTTTGGAAGTAAGAGTTTTTAATGTTCAGAGAGTTTTGCGAGTACACAGATCCTCCATGGTAGGTTGCTGAATTGTTTATAAAGGTAGAGTTGGCTAGGGTGGTTACTTGGTCTAGGTAGTTGCTTTTTAAGTAGATTGCTCCAGAAACAGCTGAAGAGCCCCGAAAGGAACAGTTTTCAATGGTGGCTCTCATATAATTTTCCAGGAACAATGCTCCTCCGTGAAAAGTAGCAGAAACCTGGTTGAAATCAGAGTTGCGTATAGTGACATTTGAATACCCTAAGGCTGACAATGCTCCTCCTTCACTATTAGAAGATAGATCTTTGAACTGGGTGCTATAAACTTCAATGGAGCCACCTTCAAGATGAATAGCTCCTCCATATATCGAAGCAATCCCCCTTTCAAAAACAGAGTCTTCAATCAAAGCATTGGAGGAAACTAGCTTAATGTTTCCCTTCTGGCCAATTTGGTTCTTGAACTCAGACCTCCGGACAGTCAACTTAGCAAGGTTTTCAGCAAAAATAGCAGTTCTGGAGAAAGAGCCAAAACCAATTCCTTTACTTGCTTCTTCGTAAGTGCTTCGGTTGTACTTGGAAAACCCAGAATCTTCAATTGTCACATGGATATTTCTTAGCCAGATTGCAGACTCGAAGTTGGAGATTGAAGAAGAACTAATCAGTGCAGAAGCTCCAGAAGCCCAGGAATTCAAGTATACAAAAGACTCACTACAGCTTCCATTTGAAAAGTGGGAGTCAGTGATGTTTAAAAGTTCCTCCCCTTTGTTGTAGTCTCCGTAGAATGCACAGAAGTACCCAGTTGACCCAGAGATGCTTGAGTTGTAGATATTCAACTTGCCTGAAAAGTGGTAGTCTTGGATCGGACCCCCTATACTGGTATGGCTGTCTAGAATTTGGACTCCGCTCACAAGAGAATCACTGAATGAAACTGTTTCTCCAAGGTAGACTGCTGCTCCTCTTCCTGCTTTTGGACTGTAGAACTGAGTGTTGGTTATGCTTAATTCCATAGATTCAAGTTGAGATCTGCTGGCTATGTAAATAGCACCTCCCTGTCCAGACTCAGCTTTTGGTTCTCTAAAGGTAGAGTTAGTAATAGAGAGTACTGTGCTGGAATGTTCATTCTTGTAAGGAATGTAGTAAATACCTCCTCCGTTACCATTTGCAGTTTCGCAATTCAAGCAGTTTAGGTTCCTCACAGTCATATTGCCTACTTCTGCAAAGAATATCCCCTTCAAGCCTCCTGAACAGTCTGTGACGATAATATTGGTCAAGACCACAGATGCTACTGTTGTGAGCTCAACCACTGACTCCCTTCCGTTTTGAATGTTTTCAAAGGTCACATTCGACATGTAAAAAGCTAACACTTCCGAACCTTTGATGGCTTGCCCTGCGTATGAAACTGAATTCATGTTTCGGAATTGGGAGTCATAAATATTCAAATTCAAAGATCTATCAATGCTAAGTATAGGAGACATTGAGTTGTAATCTAATCTGCAAATAGATCCATCAATGATCACCGAACTAATTGTGATATAATTGAAATCTTTAATTCGGATCAAGGTTTTGCAGTCTTCCTGTTTGTTTTCGAGGTTGAACTTCACATCATCCATAACCAAAGTAACTTCCTCCGAGTTGTTTTGGTCCTTTTCAAAGACTGTAACTTCCCGAATTTGCCAAGTAATTCCTTCAAAGGACACTCCCTTCAGATTTGAGTTGCCTTCTGAGGAAATCAAATGGTAATTCCCCTTCAGTGGCCCAAATTTCACGTTTTTGAGCCAGAGATCATTGGTGCTTGTGATCAGAGGTTGACTCAAAAACACTTCACTTTCTATGGTCAAGCCCTCTATAACCAGTTTCTGGGCAATGTTTTTAATTGTGAAGTTGCTTTTGAGTATTAGATTTGTGGACCCGCCTCCCTTTATGTGCAGAACAGTGGGGTTTAATTTAGGGTTCTGGGAAAAGGGTTCGTAGCCACTTAAGCTATTTGAACAGTTGCTGGCTTGAACTTCAATGTTTTCATTTGGGAGTTCAATGACCAAGTTGTCTTCACTGGTGGTGAAGTCGTGAGTCGCCAGGTAGCGGTAAAGGTCTCCATCCGAAAAAGTGAAAGTTTGGACCTCAGTGCAACCTTCCAGTGAGTTGATGTCCGTGTAGCAAGCATAAGAAGCACATACAAGGAAAAGTTCTAAGAAAAACATTATTACACCCTAAATGGAAAAGTATTGCATAAATGCTAGAGCACTGAGGTGATCTAAGTCAGAAACACTAATTAGAATTAAATTTGGTCCTGAGGAGGACCACTACTTAGTTTCTTAATCCGCTTCACTACCAGGGTGTGCAGTAAAGCTGCAGAAAAAGTAATAAAAATCAGAACTAGTGCCAATACTCCTCCTTCTCCCAAACATACTCCTTCATCTATAGTGCCATCACACTTACTCTCACTTCCAAGGGTTACCTTTGCTAGCAAAGCCCATATGGTAAATCCTAAGGTGTTAGAAAACCATGCAACCCAAACCAAGCCTATTGTATTGCGTGTTGAATCAAACCTACCCAAAGCATCAAGACCCAAAACTACAACAGACGAAAAAAGAGCTATTAAAGATACCGAAGTTCCAACTATGTAAATGACTCCTCCGATGAAAAGTTTCTTAAGTGGTTCTTCGGCTTTCGAATCGAAAAGGGTATCTGAAGTGCAATCGTAGTAGTTATTGCAGCCGTAGTAGTACTTGTAAATTTCTTGATCTTCGAACCTCAACAAGCCACCATGGTAGTCAGAGCTCACCGAAGTATAATACCAAGTCTGGGAGGTCATAGCTAACACCATAAGAAATGCAACACAAATAAACAAGTAGCTGTTCACCAGCCACCAACTCTTTTTGTCCATGCAAGCTGCTCTAACTTCCATTTATAAACTATAGAAATCTTATTTTAATTCAACTTCGGAAAAGTGCTTTGGAGTGCCTTCAGTGTCTGTTCCAGGTGATTGAGGAATAGGCTCCGGAATATGTTGGGAGGTGTTTTGGCTTGCTTGATTGAGTGTTGACCGGTATAGCCAGGAGTGAAGAACAGATTCAGCCAAAAGAATAAAAATAATTGCTAAGCCAAAATTAGCCCCAGAGTCAGCACAAGCATCCGCTTGTTCATACCTAAAGTTAGCACCATAGTTATTTTCTTCTTGATAAACCAAAACATCATCACAGTCGTCTTTGAAAACCAACTTTACTTTAGCTGCCCACAAAATGTACCCCAAAGTATTGAAGAAAAAAGCCGCCCAAACCAGGACTACAGAAACTAATCCCTCGGAAAAGTTGTCTGCAAATTCCAAACCTAGGAAAATACTTGCTGCTACCAAGAAAACCAAAGCAACTGAACTAAGTGCTATGTAAAGCACACCCCCCGTATGAAGGTTTTCAAAAGCGTCCGGGTAATCTGACTTCGAAGAACAGTCACTGTAATTTAAGCAATCATAAAAGGGATCTTGCATTTCATACCTTAGCAAACCACCGTGAAATCTAATCCCATCTTCCTGGTAAAACCACCTTTTGGAGTCCATAGCTATGATGATAAAGAAACTAAGGCACAAAAAGCTGCACCCCTGAAAGAAGCACCATAAATTTTTGTCTACCATTTATACTGAGCCAACCATTTACT
>PR_CR_10_Liq_1_inCRDRAFT_1000219_pt1 | contig 35636 bp, 18 predicted proteins | sample PRCRCaboRojoPR_3_FD_10241 | JGI IMG/M metagenome (IMG submission 10241) | reverse complement strand
GCAAGTGGCTGGTGGGCGCCATCGCCACCGTCGTCACTCTGCTGTTCCTGCTGCTGGCGCTGTCCCTGCCGCGGGAGTGGCGCTCGACGGTGACCCTCATCGCCGACACTCACCAGGACCCCTTCCAGGTCAGCGATGTGCCGCCGTTCCGGCCGCAGGACTACGACCTGCAGACCTTCATCGACACCATCAAGCTGCCAAGCTCGCTCGACGAGACCATGGAGCGCGTGGGCATCTCGGTGCTGCGCATGACCATGGCGGGGGCCATCTCCGTCGGCGTCGGCCGGGAGTCCAAGGTGTTCACCATCAGCGTTGTCTGGGAGGACCCGAGCACCGCCACGCGCATCGCCAACACCGTCGCCGAGCTGTTCCTGGAGAACGCCGCCGCCATCCGCCGCCGGGACATCGAGGCGACCTTCAACGACTACAGCAGCCAGCTGCGCGAGGCCCGCTCGGCCCTGGAGCAGGCCAACGCGGCGGTGCTGGCCTTCGAGGAAGCGCACCGGATCGCGAGCCTCAAGGACCAGCTCATGGTGCTGGTGGGCCAGGTCTCGGAGCTGGATGCCGAGTATCGCACCCTGACCGCCGAGGCCGGCGCCATGCGCGCGGCGCTCAAGCGCGTGCAGCAGCAGCTGGCGGAGGAGCCGGAGATGGTCGTCGCCATCTCCCGCTACTACAGCCCCTTCAAGCAGCGTCTGTCCGAGTACCAATGGGAGCTGCGCGAGGCGCGCACCCGCTACACCGAAGAGAACCCGAAGATCCAGCGCATCCAAAAGCGCATCGCCACCCTGGAGCAGCTCATCGAAGAGAGCAACGACGAGGTGGCGCCGGAGAACGAATACCGCCTGAACCCCAAGCGCGAGGAGCTCTCGCTGCGCGCCCAGACGCTGGAAGACGACATCAAGGTGGCGGAGGCCCAAGCCGCGGCCGTGAAGCAGACCCTGGACGAGGCGCGCAGCTCGCTGAACGCCCTCACCGTGGCGCGCACCGGCTACCAGGAGCTCACCGCCGAGCTGCGCGAGGCCGAGCAGCTGGTGGACAAGCTCGCCGCCCGGCAGGCCGAGGTGCGCGTGGCACTGCTGCGCAACAACCCGGGCTTCAGCATCCTGGAGCGCGCCACACCGCCCATCTGGCCCGAGCCCTCGCTGCGCAAGCTCGTCGCCGCCGCGGGCGTCATCCTGGGCGGCGGGCTCGGGCTCTTCGTGGCCCTGGTGCTGGAATTCCTGGACCCGATCATCCGCACCGCGCGCGATGCGAAGGGCCTCACCGGCTGCGAGCTGGTGCTCGAGTTCCAGCAGGCCCCGCACGGGGACGATGCCGTCATCGACCACGTGGTGCCGACGGCGCCCGTGTCCACGCTGTTCCGCACCATGATCAACGACCTGCGCACGGCGCTGGCGCCCAGGGACTGGCGCAGCCTCGCCATCACCAGCGCCGAGCCCGCCTCCGGGCGCTCACTGGTGGCGGTGAATCTGGCCTCGGCGCTGGCGCTGAAGGACGAGCTGACCCTGCTGGTGGACGCCGATGTGCGCGCCGACGCCGGCCCCAGACCCGAGAGCCTGTTCGGCGTCGAGGCCCTGCACCCGCCGGCGGAGATCACCGATGTGCTCGCCGGCGCCGCCGCCCCGGAAGACGCCTACGAGCCCACCACCAACCCCTATGTGCGCATCCTGAGCGCCGGCGACTACGAGGACGACCGCGGCCTGCTGCTGCTCGGCAGCCGCGGCTTCAAGGACCTCACCCGGCGCGTCAGGCGCGAGGGCGAGCACGTCCTCTATGATCTCCCGCCCATCAACGCCATGGAGGCGGTCATCGAGGCCGCCGCCGCCGTCGGCAACGTGCTCCTGGTGGCCCGCAGCGGCCACACCCGCCGCGCCGACCTCAAGGCCGCCGCCACGGCCCTCGCCGCCCGCGAGATCCCTATCCGCGCCGTCATCGTCACCGGCATCCCGCGTCACCTCATCGCCGGCAAGCGCACTTTCGAGCCGCCGCCGAAGCCCAAGAAGCAACGCGGACACAAGGGCAAACAGGACCCGGTACTGGTGGAGGACGATCTGGGGGTGGCCTGAGCCCGCGCAGCCCGGTCAGGGTCGCTGCGGTTGTCGTCGCGGCCGTGCACCACCGTCTGCACACAGGGTCGCGTGTGCGCAAAGCCATGCTCGCGCTGGCAGTGGTCCTGCGGATGCGTCAGCGGATGCGAATGCGGCTCTCCACCCCGCGGACGCCCGCCACGCCCGCCGCCACCGTCGCGGCACGCTCGCGCTGCGCCGCGGTGTCGACGAAGCCGCTGAGCCGGATGCGGCGCCCCCTGGCTTCCACGAAAATGGCAGCAGCCTCCAGTTCCGGGTCTTCCACCAGGGCCACCTTGACACGGCTCTCCAGCCGGGACTGCGCAGGCGGCTCCTGCTGCACGGCGGTGGGCGTCGCGCAGCCACTGAGCGCAAGCACCAGTGCCGGTGCGAGCATCAGCACAATGCGCCGCAGGCGGCATCGGACCGGCCGGCGCCGGGGGCTCGGGTCGCATGTCATGGCCGTGTCTCCTCCACGGCCTGCTCCAGCGCCTGCATGAGCCCATTGCAGTACGGGCTGTCGGCATCGCCGCCCACCTCGATGAGGGGGAGCAGGGCGGCGACGGGCTGGGCCGCAGCAAGGCCGATGGCGAGCGCGCCCCGCGCGAGCAGCTCGCCGCTCACCAGATCGAGCCGCGGGTCCGTAAGCGGCCCCTCCAGGCGCAGCGGGGAGCTGAAGGCCGGCAGGCTCGCGTCCTTGGGCCGCGCCTCGATCACCACGTCCAACCGCTCGGCCTGTAGATCCAGGCCACCGCCGCCGACGAACAGCGTATCGCGGGTGTCCACGCTGAGGTTCTCGACGGTCACCTGACCACCACGACTGCGCAGACTCAGGTAGGCGCAGTCGATGGGCACTCGGTCCTCGTCCACCAGGGCAAGCATGGCCTCGCCGAGATCGAGGCCCGCCAGCTCGATCAGGAGCTGCTCCAGCACGCCGCCGGTCATGAGCAGGAAGAGCCCGCCGTCCGCGGAGCCCAGCAGCTCGGCGATGCTGTCGCCCCGCATCCACAGCTGACAGCGCCCGCCGACGATGCCCAGGCTCTCGTCGGTGAGGCCGAAGGGATTCAGCACCCGGCGCAGGTCCACCCGTGCGATCTCGCCGGAGAGCTCCGCCCGTGGTGGTCGCCGCGCGATGGCCATGTCCAGATCCAGCGTGACGCGACCGCCGCCCACCCCAAAGCGCAGCGGCGCGAGCCCCAGCCGGCCGTCGCGGAGTCTCGCCGCCAGCCGCAGAGCGTCCAAGGGCACCTCGGCGGCGATGATTCGCCGCGCGCGATAATCGAGACGGCCCTGCACCGCACCCGCCAGCCGGTCCAGGCGCAGCGGCGCGGTGGGAAAAAGGCCCCCCGGCGGCTCCGGTTGCGGATCGCTCAGGAACGCGGTCAGGTCGTCGTAGTCGAGGCGGTCCGAGCGCAGCTCGGCGCGCACAGCCGGCGGCTCGGCGGCGAGGTCCAGCGTCACCTTCCCGGAGAGGTCGCTTGCGCCGACACTGGCATCGAGATCCCGCAAGACCACCTGCGGTCCGTCCCGATGCACCTGCGCCGACAGTGCATAGGGCGGCAGCGTCGGCAAAGACACCCCGAGCAGGCGGGATAAGGGCCCGGTGTCGTCGCCCTCGGCGCGGAGATCCAGGTCCAGCGTCCCGGGCGAGAGCAGGTCCCGCAGGCTGCCGCTGAGCTCGATCCGGGTATCGGCCGGCGTCAGCCGCAGCCACCAGTTCCCGGGTGGTCCGCCGTCACGGAGCTGGAGCCAGGCATCGGCGCCGACGGTGGCCGCAACCGGGTGCCCACGCAGCCGCCCCTTCAGGCGGCCACGCACATGGCCGTCCTCCGGCGCGTCGAGCGCGAGCTCAAGGAGCGTGTCCTGTGCCGGCATTTGCCAGCTGAGCCGCAGCGGGCCGAGCCGCAGCCGCCTGTCGGCGAGGCGCGTCTCGATGTCCAGGTCGGTGATGCTTGAGCCGTCGAGGAGGATGCGCCCGGCGGTATAGTCCAGCCGGACGTTGAGGTCCGTGTGGAAGGCGGGCGTGCGGCCGGCGCCTTCGGCGGCGGGCATCAGCCCCGACAGGGCGGCGACGTCCAGGGTTGCAGAGCTGAGGTCCGCGTCCACCGTTGGATCCACCCCGGCGGTGTCCAGAACCAGCTCACCGGACAGATCGCTGTCACCGACCTCGAGGCGGCCCTCCAGGCCATAGTCGGTCTGCGAGAGCAGCCGGGGCAGCGGGTCCGCGCTGACGCTGCCGTCGAGCGGCATGCCGCGGAGCCGACCCTGCACATGCAGTCTCGGACCCGGCTGATCCGGACCGGCCGCGAGCGTCAGCAGCACATCCGTGCTCCGGGCCGGCTCCCTGTAGCCGAGCCGCCCACGGGTCACATGCAGACGCTCCAGGGCCACGGCCGGCTGGAGCACCAGCGCGCCGGCGCCCGCCGACTGCCGCGGCGGCAGTCGCAAGGCCAGCGTGCCCTCCAGCACACCGAGCCCACGGTCCGTGCTGCCGCCAGCGTGAAGCAGCGACGCCAGCGCCACGTCCCGCAAGCGCACCCGTGCGCTCGCCTGGAGCGGCTCAGTGCCGAGCTTCACGCGGGTGCTGATGCGCCCGCTGCCGGCGGCCGCGGACAAGGGCTCGAGCCGCAGCACGCCGTCGTCCAGATGCAGCTCGGCACGCACGCGCTGCAAGCGAAGCCGCTCGTAGATCAGCCGCTCCGCGGTGAAGGCCAGGTCGGCATCCAGGGTGGTGAGTACGGACAGGTCGATGGCGCCGTCGGGCAATGTCACGCGGTCTGCCGCGGCGGCGGCGGCGTCCGCCGTGGGCTCGGGGGCGATGGACAGCAGCTCGTCGAGGGCGAGGGTCTGGGCGGTCAGGTCCGCGGTGATGCGCGGTCGCTCGCCGCCGCGCTGGAAGCCCGCGGAACCGCGCAGACTGCTCCGGCCGATGGTGGTCTGAAGCGCCTCCAGGCGCCAGTCACCGGCATCCCCCAGCAGCCGTCCGCGCAGCTCGAATGGCGGACTCTCGGGCAGCCCCGTCAGCAGCGGCAGGCGGTGGAAGCCAGGGCCAGCCGCGGTGAGTTCCAGATCGATACCCCGCAGCGCGAAGAGCCGCACCGCGGTGCCCTCCACCCGCAGGCGGCTGCTGCCGGCTGTGGCCGACAGAAACACGGGGCTCGGATGATCGCCGCCGCGGAGCTCATCCAGGGCAGCGCTGCGCAGCAGGATGTTGAACGCATCCCCGCCCAGGCTGCCGCTCGCGGCCAGGTCCACACCCTCGCCGGTGAGGCTGCCGCCGGCAGCGTCGATGTGGCCCTCGACCCATTGCCCATCGCCGCCGTCCGCGTCGCCGCCGTGGCTCAGGTAGCGCAGGTCGCCGCCGATCACTCGCAGGCGATCGATCTGCGGCAGGTTGCCAAGCTCGCCCCCCGGCGCCGCCGCGGACTCGACGATGGTCTGCTCTGAGCCGCCGAGGATCCAGTTCGCCTCGCCGGCCGGGGAGACCTCCAGGAACAGCGTGGGCCGGATCAGGGTCAGCTGCGGCAGCCGCACCCGGCCGCCGAGCAGCTGCTGCATGTCCACCCTAACCTCGAGCGCCTCCAGCTCCAGCAGGTGGCGGGCACGCCCCCACGCGGCGTTGGCGACCCGCACCTGCCCGACGCGCACCTTGGGCGTCCAGCCCAAATCCACGTCGATGTCGCCCTCGATACTGAGCTCGCGGCCGGCCATGTCGCCGAGCCGGTCCAGCACCCAGTCCCGCACCATGCGTTTGCCGAAGGGCAGGTCCGTGTCCTGCGGGGCGAGCGGCGGCGCGACCAGCATCAGGATCACGAGCAGGACGCTGACGCCGCGCGCCACAGAGAGGTGCGCCGCAACGGGCATGCGTCGCCGCCGGTCCGGCCTCGATGGAGCGTTTTGGTTGCGCATATCCACTGCTTAGCAGCACCGGTGCCAGCCAGGCGAACCGGCGCAGCGACGACGAGTGGGGTGCCCAGGGTCGGCGCCGAAGGTGGCGAGGACCTCCCCGGGTTGGGGCTTTTGCACCGATGGCGGCTCAGTCCACCCGGCGGTCCGGGCTCAGCGGGCGGCACGCGCTGTGCCGGGTCAGCGGCTGCGGCGGCGCGGCATGGGCGCGCCGGCCTTGACGGCGGCGCCGGGCGTCAACTGTCGCGCGACCGGGGCACAGCGCCCTGGGAGGCGCGGCATGCCCCTTGCTGGCGGATAACACCCAGACGCTGCAACCGGATGCGCCACATGGCTGTCCGCGGGCAGCTACCCGTCGTCGTCCGGAGAAGCCATGTCTGCCTGGAAATCCGTCTCCCTGACCCTCGTCGGCCTGCTGCTGGTGGTGACCGCCGCCCTGGTCGGGACCGGCGTGCTGCTGCGGGACTTCCTCATCGACCTCTGGTGGTTCGACAACCTCGGCTACGGGCTCTACTTCTGGCAGCGGCTCCTGTACCGCTGGCTCGTATTCGGCGCCGCCGTGGTCCTGTTCTTCCTGCTGTTCTTCGGCAATTTCTGGATCGGGGCCAAGTTTCTGGGCGCGCCCGGACGCGCCCATGCCGAGACCGACACCCCACTGCGTCAGATCTACCAGCGCTTTCAGACGCGCTCGCTGCTGGTCTACCTGCCGCTTGCGTTGATGCTCGCGGTGCTGGTGGCACTGCCCATGTTCCTGAAGTGGGAGCAGTCGCTCTTTCTCCTGGGGCCGGATGCGGGCATCGATGATCCCGTCTACGGGCTGGATGTGAGCTTCTACCTGTTCACGCTGCCTGTGCTGGCGCTGCTGTATGGCGAGCTCTCGGCCGCGCTGCTGGTGCTGCTGCTGGGGCTGGCCCTGCTGTATTGGCTGGAGCACCGGGCCATGCCGCGGGATCGCGGGCAGATGCGCCGCGGCGCACGCCTGCACCTGAGCGTGGTGATCGGGCTCATCTTCATCCTGGCCGCCGGCTGGCTGGCCGGCGACGCCCTGCTGCTGCTCTACACGGACACCCATCTGCCGCTGTTCTACGGTCCGGGCTACGAGGAGATGTGGGTCACGCTGCCGCTCATCGGCATTGCCCTGCTGCTGGTGCTGGTCATCGGTGCCGTGGTGATCCGGCTCTTGAACAGCGGTCGCGGCGTCTGGACGCTGGCCGCAATGACGGTGCTGCTGGTGGCGGTGGTGGGTCTGCGGCACACGCCCTTCATGATCGACGCCGTGCACCGCTTCGTGGTCAAGCCCAACGAGCTGACACGCCAGGCGCCTTTCATTGCGAACAACATTCAGGCGACGCTGGCGGCCTATGACCTGCAAGACGTGGAGACACGCGAGTATCCACTGCGCGAGCCGGCGCGCGACGAGGTTCCACCGGAGGTGGAGATCGGCCTCCAGAACGTGCCAATCTGGGACGATGAAAACCTCCTGCCGGTCTATCAGGAGCTGCAGGAGATCAGGCCCTACTACACCTTCGACGACGTGGATATCGGCCGTTACGAGGTGGATGGGGTCTACCAGCAAGTCTTCCTCGCCGCGCGGCGCCTGGACCTCGGCGCACTGCGGGAATCCCAGCAGACCTGGGTGAACCAGTGGCTCAAGTACACGCACGGCTACGGCATCGTCATGACGCCGGCGGCACAGGCAGCGGACAAGCCCATGGACTGGTACATCCAGGGTATCCCGCCCAAGTCGGCGCCGGGAGTCCCCGTGGATCAGCCCGCCATCTACTACGGCCCCGGCAAGCACCAGCCGGTGATCGCGCCCAATGCGAGCCACGAGTTCGACTATGCATCCGCGGACGAGGTGAATGTCACCGACTATGCCGGCAAAGGCGGCGTACCGGTGAGCTCACTCTTCCGCAAGCTCCTGTTTGCGCTCTACTTCGGTGAGCCGAACATTCTCTACACCACACAGACCACGGACGCAAGCCGGCTGCTCTTCCGCCGCGACCTCCACGAGCGCATCCGCAAGCTGACGCCGTTTCTCATTCTGGACCCGAATCCCTACCTGGCGCTGGCCGACGGCCGCCTGTACTGGATCCAGGACGCGCTGACCGCCGCCGACTGGTATCCCTACTCCCGGCCCTACACAGCTCCGCGGTTGGGGCGGGTGGAGCAGTTCGAGCGGCGCTTCAATTACATCCGCCAGTCGGTGAAGGTCGTCGTGGACGCCTATGACGGCAGCGTGAGCTACTACCTCACAGATCCGGATGATCCCATCGCCGCGGCCTATGACTTTCTCTATCCGGGCCTGTTCGAGCCCTTCGATGCCATGCCGGAGGCACTCAAGGCGCATGTGCGCTATCCGCAGAGCATGTTCAACGTGCAGTTGGACGTCTATGCACGCTACCACCAGCGCGACCCGGAGACCTTCTACAACCAGGAGGATGCGTGGGAGCTGCCCACCGTCCATTGGGGTGACGAGATCCATCACATCGAGTCCTACTACGTGATGCTGAACCTCATTAACGAAGATCAGTTCGAGTTCAGCCTGTTCGCCCCGCTCACCCCGCTCGGGCAGCGCAACATGCGCGCGCTGGCAGTCATGGGCAGCGACGACGACAACTATGGGCGCCTGGTGGTCTACCACTTCCCCAAGGGCAGCCTGGTGTACGGTCCGGCACAGGTGAATGCCTTCATTCGCCAGGACGCGGCCATCACCCAGGAGCTGACGCTGTGGAGCCAGGAGGGCTCCAACGTCCTGCGCGGGCGCATGCTGGTGGTCCCCGTGGGCGGCGTCGTGATCTACATCCAGGGCATTTTCCTGGAGGCCGAGGCGGCCTCGCGTATGCCGCAGCTCGCCCGGATCATGGTGAGCCAGGGACGCCTGGTGACCATGGCATCCAACCTGGAAGAGGGCTTTCGCTCACTCCAGGACCTCGTCCGCAACAGGCACGGGGACGAGCCCATGGAGCAGCTGCGGCCCCCCGATCAGCCACCGGACGTGACACCGGAAACGGCAAACGCCGCCGCAGACTGACGTCCGCCCCGAAAGCGGGGCATTTGCCCCGCTCGAAGGGGAAATGACCCGTTCTTCGGACACCGCACCGGTACGGCCCGACAGGTCGAGCCACGCCGCTGCGCCGCCCCGAGCCCAGTCGGACGATTGGCATCACTTCTGCTGCTCCCCGCTGCACCACGCCCGCGGGCCGCAACGTCCATCTGCCCATTGGAGGACATCCATGACTCAGGAGATCCCAGACCGCAGCATCGCCGTTCTCGTCGAAGACCAGTTCGAGGACCTCGAGCTGTGGTACCCGGTGATCCGCATGCGCGAGGCTGGCGCCGCCGTTGCCCTGCTCGGCACCGGCGCAAGCATGTACCACGGCAAGCACGGCCTGACGGCCATGGCGGACGGCCCCGTCAGCTCGGCATCCGCAAAGCACCTTGACGCCCTGATCATCCCCGGCGGCTATGCCCCGGACTACATGCGCCGGGACGAGCATCTGCTGGCGCTGGTGCGCGACATGGCCCAGCAGGACCGCCCGGTGGCCTTCATCTGCCACGCAGGCTGGGTGCCCATCTCCGCCGGCATCGTGCGCGGACGGCGGGTCACCTCCGCGCCCTCCATCCGCGACGATCTGGTGAATGCCGGCGCCGAATGGGAGGACAGCGAGGTGGTGCAGGACGGCCCGTTGATCTCAAGCCGCCACCCAGGTGACCTGCCGGCCTTCTGCCGCACGCTCATCGCCGCACTGGCGGGCTGAGCCGCCTATTGCGAACGCAATTGGCCTTTTCGCCGGCAGCGCGAGCGAGCGCGCCCAATCCTCACCCAAGATCAGACTGCGCTGGCGCCTTGCAGGACGCCAGAATCAACCACTGACGGAGCCCCAACATGAGCAACGACGGCCGCAAGCCCACCACCACCGACGCCGGCATTCCGGTGCCGAGTGACGAATACTCGCTTACCGTCGGGCCGGATGGTCCCATCCTGCTCCAGGATCATTACCTACTGGAGCAAATGGCGAATTTCAACCGCGAGCGCATCCCGGAGCGTCAGCCCCATGCCAAGGGTGGCGGCGCCCACGGACGCTTCGAGGTCACCAACGACGTCAGTGCCTACACCAGGGCAGCGCTGTTCCAGCCCGGCGCGACCACCGAAATGCTCGCGCGCTTCTCCACCGTCGCCGGCGAGCGGGGCAGCCCCGACACCTGGCGCGACCCCCGCGGCTTCGCACTGAAGTTCTACACGCCCGAGGGCAACTACGACATGGTGGGCAACAACACGCCCATCTTCTTCGTCCGCGATCCGATGAAGTTCCAACCCTTCATCCGCTCTCAGAAGCGCCGCGCGGACGTCAACCTGCGCGACCATGACATGCAGTGGGACTTCTGGACGCTGTCACCGGAGACGGCCCACCAGGTGACCTGGCTCATGGGCGACCGCGGCATCCCCAAGACCTGGCGCCACATGAACGGCTACTCCAGCCACACCTACCTGTGGGTGAACGCCGAGGGCGAGCGCTTCTGGGTGAAATACCACTTCAAGACGGACCAGGGCATCGATTACCTGACCCAGGAGGAGGCCGACCGCCTGGCCGGCGCCGACGCGGACTACCACACCCGCGACCTCTACGAGGCCATCAAGCGCGGCGAGTATCCGAGCTGGACACTCAAAGTGCAGATCATGCCCTTCGAGGACGCCGCGGACTACCGCTTCAACCCCTTCGACCTCACCAAGGTCTGGCCCCACGGCGACTACCCGCTGATGGAGGTCGGCCGCATGACGCTCGACCGCAATCCGACGGACTATCACACCGAGATCGAGCAGGCCGCCTTCGAGCCCAACAACATCGTCCCCGGCATCGGCTTCAGCCCGGACCGGATGCTGCTCGCGCGGGTGTTCTCCTACGCGGATGCCCACCGCGCCCGCATGGGCGTCAATTACAAGCAGATCCCGGTGAATCGCCCGCAGGCGCCGGTGCATGCCTACAGCAAGGAGGGCGCCATGCGGGTGATCAAGTCCGAGGACCCGGTGTACGCACCCAACTCCAAGGGCGGACCCGCCGCGGACCCGGAGCGCTGGCCCTACCAGGCGGGCTGGGCGGCGAGCGGCGAATTCATGCACACCGCGCAGACGCCGCACCGGGAGGATGACGACTTCGTGCAGGCGGGCAACCTGGTGCGCCACGTGATGGACGACGCCGCCCGCGAGCGCCTGGTGAGCAATGTGGTCGGCCACCTGAAGGACGGCGTTACCCAGCCGGTGCTGGAGCGCGCCTTCGAGTATTGGCGCAGGATCGACCCGGACGTGGGCGGGCGCATCGCCGCGGCCTTCGAGCACGATTGAGCCGGGCGCCGCCCGCATGCACGGATGATCAGGGTCGGCAGCTGCGCCCGGCTGCGACCGAGCGTGCGTTACCAGCGGTCGATGACCGGCGCAGCCGCCGCCTGGATGCATTGCACCGGGGGCCTATACTCCGGACTCGACCTGCGAATCCCGCCGCTGCCGGGGGAGCTGCCCATGCGCCCGAGACACTCGCACCCTGCCCGCGCTCGGAGCGCTGTGCGGCTCGCGCTCGCGGCCCTGTTTCTGAGCGGTCCCCCGGCTGCCGCCGCGGCACCGGCCCAGGCCGTGACCCTGCAGGCGCTGTCCGCCCTCGCCGAAGCGCCGGCGCAGGCAACCGTCTATGTCGCGCGGGACATCATCACCATGGACCCCGAGCAGCCACAGGCGGAGGCCGTCGCCGTGCGCGAGGGGCGCTTCATCGCCGTCGGCAGCCGGGAGGCGGTGACCGCCGCGGCCGGGCCGGATGCGCGGCTGGACGAGACCTTCGCCGGGAAGGTGCTGCTGCCGGGCTTCATCGCCCCCCAGGTGCACCCACTGGCTGCGGCGCTCGCGCTCGCCAGCACCATCATCGCCATCGACGACTGGACCACCGCGTCGGGCTTCTCCCCAGCGGTGCGAGACCCGGAGGCCTACCAGGAGCGGCTGTTGCACGCACTGGCGGACCATCACCGCGGGGGCAGCGGTGCCTTTCTGAGCTTTGGCTACCACCAGGACTTCCACGGGCCCATGTCCCGGCGCCTGCTGGACGGGCTGATGTCTTCGGCCCCGGTGATCATCTGGCATCGCGCCGGCCGCGCCTTTCATCTGAACAGCGCGGCGCTTGAGCGCACCGGCATCGACGCGGCGCTGGTGGCAGGGCTCGGCGCCGAGGCCCAGGACGGCATCGACCTCGACGCGGGCCACTTCCGAAGCCAGGGCGCCCTCGCCATCCTGGACCGGCTGGCGCCCCTGCTCGCGACGCCGGCGCAGCAGCAGCTGGGCCTGGAGCTCACGGAGACCTACTACCACCGCCACGGCATCACCACGGTCTGCGCACCGGGCGGCCTCGCATCCGCGCCCTTGCGCAAGGCCATGGCAGCCGTCTACGCCGACTCGGCGACCCCCTTCGAGCACTGCTTCATCCGCGACGGCACGGCGATTGCCGCCCGCCATCCCCCGACCACACCGGCGGCCGCCGCCGCCCTCGTCGACACCACCCGCACGCTCACCACCAGGGCGGACCGCCGCCTCCGCCATCTGCCCCAGCAGGTATGGCTCGCCACCGACGGCGATCCCCTGAGCGGGCAAATGCAACAGGGCGACCGCAGCGAGCGGGCAGGTGCCTGGGCGATGGAGCCCGCCGCCTTCGACGCCGCCTTCCAGAGCTATTGGGATGCCGGCTGGCAGATCCACGTCCAGGCCCACGGCGAGGCCGCCGTGGCGCTGGCCCTCACGAGCCTGGAGCAGGCCATGGCACGTGCCCCCCGCGAGGACCACCGCACCCGGCTCACGTCCTTGGTGTTCGCGGCGCCTGATCAGGTGGAAAGATGGGCGGCCCTCGGCGGCAGCATCGGCGCCAATCCGCATGCGCTCTCCATGCTGGCCGGCCGCCGCACCAGGCCCGGCAGCCCCGGCGGCATGGACCCCGAGCGCGCAGCGGCCATGGTGCCGCTGGCGACGGTGCTGGAGCACGCCGTCCCGCTGTCGTTCGGCTCCGATATGCCCATGGCGCCGGCGCAGCCGCTGCTGCTGGTCTGGGCCGCTGTGAACCGGCTCACCGCCGAGGGCCGCATTCCGGGGCCGGCGCACCAGCTGCCGCGGGCAGCGGCGCTGCGGGCGGTGACCCTGGGCGCGGCGCATGCCCTCCGCCAGGAGGACAGCATCGGCTCCATCGCCGTGGGCAAGCGCGCCAACCTGACCATTCTGGCGGCGAGCCCGCTGGACGTGCCCGCCACCTGGATCAAGGACATCCCCGTCTGGGGCACCATGCTGGACGGGCGCGTGCAGCCGGTGCCGCCAGGCCCTAATGCTGCCGCTGAGCAGAACGCCAGGGACCGGAACGCCACGGGTGGAAACGCGGCCGACGCAGAACGACAGGCGCACGCAGCCCGCGGCGGCGGAGATGCGTAATGGACAGGCCCACCGGCTGCCTGCCCTGCCACGCAGGGGCGGGCCTTATCGCAGCGGGCGAGGTGCGCATGGCCCCGCTCTTGGGCTTGCCGCAACTGCTCGCCGGCCACGGCCGCGACCCGCATGTGACCATCCGCGCGGCCGGCGTGGACCCGGCGCGCTTCACTGACCCGGAGAACAGCATCGGCTTCACCACCGTGGGCCGGCTGCTGACGCAGGCGGCCGCCGACACCGGCAATCCCTGCCTTGGCCTGACGCTCTGCCGCCACCATGGGCTGGACGTGCTCGGGCTCCTCGGGCGGGCGGTGCGTTTGGCGCCGGACGTGGGCTCGGCCCTGCGCGCACTGATCCTGCATCTGCACCTGCACGACCGCGGCGCGGTGCCGGCGCTGTGGGAGGCCGGGCCGCATGCCCTGTTCGGTTACAGCATCGACTGCGCGGACGTCTTGGGGACGCAGCACATCTACGACTGCGCGCTCGCGGTGATGCAGAACATCCTGCGGGAGCTGGCGGGGCCCGGTTGGCGCGCCACCGAGGTGCGCCTGTTCCGCACTGCGCCGGCCCTGCTGACGCCATACCGGCAGCTGTACCGTGCGCCGCTGCGCTTCGGGGCGCAGCAGGCCGCCGTCGTGTTTCCGGCGGCGGACCTGAAGCGACCGTGTCCAGAGGCCGATCCCCTGGCCTACGCCGCGGCCCTGCGTCAGCTGGCGGCCTTGGAGACACGCGCAGACGCCCGACTGGCGGACCAGGTCCAGCGGGTGCTGTACCGGCTCTTCATGAGCGGCGAGGTGGAGGCGACGGATCTGGCGGGCATCGCGCGGCTCTTCGCACTGCATCCGCGTACCCTGAACCGCCGCCTGCGCGCCGAGGGCACCAGCTTCAAGGCCGTGCTGGAGGCAACACGCTATGCCATTGCACGCCAGCTGCTGCGCGACACCCGTCTGCCGGCCAACGACATCGCCCTGGCCCTCGGCTACGGCAGTGCTGCCGCGTTCGGCCACGCCTTCCGACGCTGGTCCGGCACCACTGCCATCCGCTGGCGTTCACGCCATGGTGCCGCCTGATCCACCCGGCCCGCCCCGACCCCGCTGCCATCGAACGCCGCGACCTGCCCTGATGCCGATTTCAGGGTGTGCACGCGATTCTGTCGCGAAAGATCAATCCCGACCCGGATCGCTGGACTAGCATCCCGTTAGGCCGTTCGGGGAATACCCCTGGAGCGACTCTCGGCTCCTTTTGTGCTCGCCCGCCCGGCGTCGGCACCGCAGCGATGCTGTGCCGCAGCGCGTCGCGAGACCGCCCCAGTGAGACAGGTATGCTCAAGATCTCCTTGCCGTTGCGCACCCCGGTACTGCCCGCCCTGGCGGCGCTCTGCATGGGCGCAGGGGTCCATCTCGCGGCGGCGGACACGGGCGCCACCGACTGGCAGTTCCAGGCGACGCCCTACCTCTGGCTCCCCGCCGTGGATGCCAGTGCGCAGATCAGCGTGCGGAGCCTGCGCAATGCCAACGGTGACGAGCTCGGCCCCGTCAGCATCAGCACCGACCTCGGCCCGAGGGATTACCTTGAGAACCTGAACATGGCCGTCATGGCCATGGGCGAGGCCCGCAAGGGGCCATGGTCGGTCTACACCGACGTGCTCTATACGAGCTTCGCGCAGTCGCAGACGACGCTGCGTCGCGTCTCCGGACCGCGCGGCAATCTGGATGCCGACATCTCCCGTAAGGCCAGAACGGATCTCAGCACCACCGCATGGACACTCGCCGCGGGCTACCGGGTCGTGGAGCGGCCGACCTTCGATCTCGACCTGATGGCGGGGTTCCGTTACCTGAGCATCACCAGCGACCTGGAGCTCACCCTGCTGGGCGAGGACGGACGCTTTCTCCGCCAGCCTAAGGTTTCGCTGGACCAGGACCTCTGGGACGGGATCATCGGCGCACGCGGGCATATCCTGTTTCCCGGCTCCGACTGGTACGTCCCCTACTACGCAGACATCGGCACCGCCGGCTCCAACTGGACCTGGCAGGCCATGCTCGGGCTCGGCTACCGGTTCGACTGGGGCGAGGTGACCCTCGCCTACCGCGCCATCGGCTATGAGCTCGACACGAATGACATGGATCTGACGCTGCACGGGCCGGGCCTTGGCATCGGCTTCCGCTGGTGAGCGCCTGCGGCACCTGGATCCGACAATCGGCCGCGCACCGGCCCCCCTGGGTGCAGCGGCCACCGCGGCGCGATCAGCCCGGCCCCTGGACGATCAAGCTGTTGGAGCACCTGGATTGCATTTCGCACTGAGTCGTCAAGCGCTCGATCACCACCCTGACGGAGGACACCCGATGAAGAAGCACAACCAGCATGATGTCCACATCAATGCCATTGGCAACCGCATGCTGCCGGGCGTGCTCACGGGCGCGCTGCTCTGCTTGCTGATCGGCAGTGCTGCGACGCTTCAGGCCGGCGACAAGGATATTTCGGGCTTCGACGAGATCACGCTCGCGCCGGGCGACACCGGCACCTGCAACTCCAGCCCCTGCACCGTCTACCTGAAGATGCCGCCGGGAGAAGGCAGCTACGAAGTCATGAGCAGCGGCGATGGCCGCGTCGGCGAGTATCCGGCCGGCGAGACCGTCAAGCTCGGCAGCTTCTGGAGCGATCAGGCGTTCACCATCAAGGGCATGGACGTACCCAAGGCGTATGCCTACATCCCCAACCAACCCTGATCGATGCCATGGGTTTTCGCGGCCGCACCGCACCGATCAGCGGAGCACCCGGCGTGCCCCTTGTCTCGATTGACCGTCCCACTGAGCCAAACGAGGAGACTCCATGATGTTCGATCCGATGCTCGCCGTCGGCCCGGGGCGAGGTGGATTCACCGCCGCCGCGCTGGGCCTGGTGCTGCTGTTCGCCACCGCCGCGGCGGCCGAGGACCAAGGCGCCCGTCCCCATGCGCAAGGCGCCTACAACCCTGACACGTCCACCTACGAGGTCGCAGCAGGCGACGACCTGTCCGATATCGCCGCGCGCTTCGGTGTGTCACTCGCAGCGTTGAAGGCAAAGAACGACCTGAGCACTGACGTCATCGACGTGGGCCAGCAGCTCGCGATCCCGGGACAGGGTATGCCGGCAGCAGCGGGCGCCGCGAGTGCGGATGCCGCGGGCTATGAGGTGATCGCCGGCACGATGGGCGCACCCGACGCCACGGCGACCATCAGCGGCGAGCAGCTCCCGGCACCCGCACCGCCCTTCGGCGGCGTGATCAAGGACGATGCGCTCAGCTCGACGCCTTGGTGGGCGCCGCGCATCGCGCCGCCCAAGGAGGCACCGAACATCCTGCTGATCATCACCGATGACGCCGGCTTCGGCGTGCCGAGCACCTTCGGCGGCGTCATCCCGACGCCGACCATGGACCAGATCGCCAACGCGGGGCTGCGCTACAACCGCGTCTTCTCCACCGCCCTGTGCTCGCCGACGCGGGCGGCGCTGATCACCGGCCGCAATCACCATTCCGCCGGCTTCGGCGTGATCTCGGAACAGTCCACCGGCTATCCCGGCTACAACAGCATCATTGCCGAGGACAAGGCCACCATCGGTCGCATCCTGCTGGAGAACGGCTACGCCACGGCCTGGTTCGGCAAGGACCACAACACGCCGGCCTTCGCCGCCAGCCAGGCGGGTCCCTTCGACAAGTGGCCCACGGGCATGGGCTTCGAGTACTTCTACGGCTTCGTCGGCGGCGACGCCAACCAATGGCAGCCGAACCTGTTCCGCAACACCACACAGATCTATCCCTTCGACGGCAAGGAGGGGACCTGGAACCTGATCACCGGCATGGCCGATGACGCCATCGATTACATCTACCGGGTGCATCAGACCGATCCGTCCAAGCCGCTGTTCATCAAGTATGCGCCGGGTGCCACGCACGCGCCGCACCACCCCACGCAGGCATGGGTCGAGAAGATCCAGGCCATGAACCTGTTCGATGACGGCTACGAGGCGCTGCGCCAGACGATCTTCGAGAACCAGAAACGGCTCGGCGTGATTCCGGAGGATTCGCAGCTCACGCCCTGGCCGGATGAGCTGCTGAAGCCCTGGGACCAGCTCACCGATGACGAGAAGAAGCTCTTCATCCGTCAGGTGGAGGTCTTTGCCGCCTACGCCGCTTACACCGACCACGAGATCGGCCGTGTGGTCCAGGCCTTCGAGGACGTGGGTCGGCTCGACAACACGCTGATCATCTACATCAACGGCGACAACGGCACCAGCGCCGAGGGCGGCCCGCTCGGCACCCCCAACGAGGTGGCCTTCTTCAACGGCGTCAATGAGATGCCGGTGGAGACCCAGATGCAGTGGTACGACGTCTGGGGCACCGAGGAGACCTACAACCACATGTCCGCGGGCTGGTCCTGGGCCTTCGACACGCCCTTCGACTGGTTCAAGCAGAACGCCTCCCGGCTCGGCGCCATCAACCAGAATATGGTCGTCGCCTGGCCGGCGCGCATCAAAGACAAGGGTGCTTTGCGCGAGCAGTTCATCCATGTCATCGATGTCGTGCCGACTATCCTCGAGGTCACCGGCATCGCGGCACCCGAGGAGGTTGACGGCATCGAGCAGGCACCCATCGAGGGCACCAGCTTCGCCTACACCTTCGACGCCGAAAACGCCGACGCACCGGCGCGCCACCAGACCCAGTACTTCGAGATGATGGGGCAGTGGGCGCTGTACGACGACGGCTGGCTGCTGAGCACCAAGGTCAATCGGGCGCCCTGGCAAGCCTTCGGCGCGGCCAATCCCGACCCGCTCAACAACCAAACCTTCCAGCTCTACGACCTGACCAAAGACTTCACCCAGTCCAACGACATCGCTGCCGACCATCCGGAGAAGGTGGCGGAGCTGAAGGAGAAGTTCATCGCGGAAGCCAGGAAGTACCAGGTGTTTCCACTCAATGCATCGGTGGCGGCACGCATGGCCGCACCGCGCCCGAACATCACCGCCGGGCGCACCGCGTTCGTCTACACGCGCCCGATGGTCGGTCTGCCCCAGGGTGACTCGCCGTCTCTGCTCAACAGCTCCTACACCATCACGGCCGACATCACCGTGCCGGCGGGTGGCGCCGAGGGCATGATCCTCACCTCGGGCGGGCGCTTTGCCGGCTACGGTTTCTACCTGCTCGATGGGAAGCCGGTCTTCCTGTGGAACCTGATCAACCTCAAGCGCGTCAAGTGGGAAGGTCCAGAGGCGCTCTCCCCCGGACAGCACACCATCGAGTTCGACTTCCAGTACGACGGCCTTGGCGATGGCACCCTCGCCTACAACAACATGAGCGGCATCGGACAGTCCGGCACCGGCGTCCTCAAGGTGGATGGCGAGGTTGTGCAGACGCAGAAGCTCAAGCACACGCTGCCCATCATCCTGCAGTGGGACGAGAGCTTCGACATCGGCTCGGATACCCTGACCGGGGTCAACGACGCCGACTACAAGCCGCCGTTCCCGCTCACCGCCCAGCTCAACAAGCTGACCATCACGGTCGACCGCCCGCAGCTCACGCCGGAGGACGCCAAGACACTGGAGGCGTCCCGGGCGACCGCCGTTGACGGCAGTCCGATCCAGCACTTGCAGAGTGGGCCGCACTGAGCCCTCCGGCGAGCGCCGCGTCCGTGGGACGCGACACGCGTCTTCGGCCCGCTGGCGCCCGTGCTTCAGCGCGGGCGCCAGGGCGCGGGCTCCAGCGCTTCCTCGGGGTCGTCGATCGCGCCTGACTCATTACCGAGCCGAATCGCTGGCGTAAAGGTGAATAATGCGCATTCAGCGCTCGGCCTTTGCGGTACAGTCCGGGCTTGGTTTCCGGCCGAGGCTGCACCGTGAAGGCGTTCTTCCAGTTTCTGTACGACCGGCTGCTGCTGGCGCTGGTGAGCTTCCTGATCCTGCTGCTGATCACGCTGAACTCCCTGTTCAAGCGCGTGCGGATGTCGCACGAGAACGGCATGGCGCTGGCCGGCCGGGTGCGTATCGTGGACAACCCTGCCTTTCCGCGGAACGACTTCTTCACCCCCGGGCGGGTGTTCCCGTGCCGGCTGCGGCACGCGAGCGTCTCCTACATGGACGATGCGCGGCTGGTGGCCCGGGCGGCGTCGCTCAAGCTCGCCGATGCGCCCTACGACAGCCCGCTGGACCTGATGATGAACAGCGGGGATGCCGGCCCTTTCGAAGACGCCTACACCTTCCTGCAGTTCATGTGGGCCACCATCCGCGGTCGCGACCCCTACATCGTCCCCTACCTCAAGCGCTATCCGGAGGAGATCGCGGGCATCCGCGGCGCCCTGCGCTACCCCGAGAGCTACACCCGGCTGCGCTACCATTCCAAGACCCCGCTCGGCTTTCGCGACGCGGACGGCGTGGACTACTACATCAAGTTCCGGCTGCTGCCGGAGGACCGCGAGCAGGGCCACGGCCGCGCCACCGAGGCGGAGCTCGAATGCCTGTGGCGGCAGCTGATCCGCCCCGGCGAGACCCGCTCGCGCAACTACCTCAAGGACGATCTGGCCGCCCGCATCGCCCGCGGCCCCATCCGCTACCACCTGGAGCTGCAGCTGCATCGCCGCCGCCCGGACGACGATCGCGCCATCCTCAACTGCGTGCAGCCCTGGAACGAAGACACCCACCCCTGGCTGCCGCTGGCGGAGGTGTCGCTGGACCGCGCCCTGGACTATCGCGCCGGCCAGCGCATGTGGTTCCACATCGCGAACCTGCCCAAGTGCATGAGCGTGCCCAAGGCCCGCTCCATCCATGACCCGGCGTCGCTCAACCATCTGCGTCGGCTGGATATCTGGACCAAGCGCGCGCGGCTGCTGTCTTACCGCCTGTTCGGCATGCCCGGGGCCATCCCCGACGCCCGCGAGGTGCCGGAGCCCAACACCCGCCCGCAGGCCCTGCGCCTGCCGCAGGACGAGAACGCCGACGGTCGTCGCCGGCGTGACGAGCAGCTGGCGCTGACGCGCAGTACCTACCGCTGGGCGCACCCCGAGCACGCCCCGCCGCACGTGGCAACGCTGCCGGCGCGGGAGGCCTTCGACCTGCAGAAGCGCTGGCGCATGAACAGCGACCTCGCGGTGACAGTACTGGACCTGCTGCTCGCCTGGCCCCGCTGGACCTTCGGCAGCCTCAAGGGCATCCGGCGCTACGAGGTCTTCTATTCCGTGCGCCAGAAGCCCCTGACGGCGCGGCGCTGGACAGAAGATGCCGAATACGCCCGGCAGCGGCTGGCCGGCATCAATCCCCTGATGCTGCGGCGCTGCGACGCCCTACCGGAGAAGCTCCCGGTGACCGACGCGCTGGTCGAGGGGCTGCTGGACCCGGGCGAGACCCTGGCCTCGGCCATGGCGGCGCGGCGGCTCTACCTGCTGGACTATCCGCTGCTGGAGACCATCAGCACCAAGAACGGCTATCTCACCGCGCCCATCTGCCTGCTCTATGTGGACCGGCTCGGCCGTCTTCTGCCCATCGCGGCCCAGCTGCGCCAGGTGCCAGGCCCGCACAACCCCATCTTCACGCCCAAGGACCCGGCCTGGCTCTGGCTCACCGTGACCCGCTTCCTACAGAGCGCCGATGCGCACATGCACGAGATCGTCGTGCACCTGCTGCACACGCATCTGGTCATGGAGGTCTTCGCCGTCGCCAGCGCCCGGCAGCTGCACCCGGACCACCCGCTGAGCGCCCTGCTCACACCGCACTTCCGCTACACCATGGCCATCAACGACGCCGCGCGGCGCAAGCTGCTGGCGCCGGGCGGCCCCATCGACAAGACCCTGGCCGCAGGCGCCGCCGGCAGCCTGGAGCTGCTCGGCCGGGCCTGGGCCGAGTGGTCCTATGCCGACATGCACCCCATCGAAGACCTGAAGCGCCGCGGCGTCATGGACGCGGACGCCCTGCCCCGCTACGACTACCGCGAGGACGTGCAGGCGCTCTGGGCCGCGCTGCACGCCTTCGTCAGCGGCTATCTGGCGCTCTTCTACCCGGACGATGCCAGCGTCGTCGCCGACACTGAGCTCCAGGCCTGGGCGCAGGAGCTTGCCGCCGACGCAGGCGGGCGCATCCGCGGCTTCCCGGGCGCCGGCGGCATCGGCGACCGTGCCCTGCTCGCCGACCTGGTGACTCAGATCGTCTACACCGCCAGCGCCGGACACGCCGCCGTGAACAACGGCCAGTACGACATGTTCGGCTATGTGCCCAATGTGCCCGGCGCCCTGTATGCGCCGGCGCCCACCAACAAGTGCAGCGCCAGCGAGGACGACCTGATGCGTGCCCTGCCGGGCTTCGGGGCCTCGGCCCAGCAGATCCTCATGGTGCATCTGCTGAGCGAGCCGAGCGACGAGCCCCTCGGCACCTACGGCTTCTCGTCCTTCGCGGACCTGCCGGCGGTGTGGCAGCTGGTGGGCGAGCTGCGCGGGCGCCTGGACGCCATCGGCGCGGCCATCCGCGCGCGCAGCCAGGGCGAGCAGCGCGCCCGCGACTATCTGCTGCCGGCGGGCATCGGCGAGAGCATCGAGATCTGAGCCACCAGCAGCCCCCGCCCCGCGCTCAGCCGGTCGCGGTCTCTGCGGCAAGGGCATCCAGATGCCGGTGCCAGCCGAGCGCCCCTTGGGCCTGCGCACGCTCCCGCGCCCGGTGCAGCCACTCCTGGGCCGCCGCGTCCTCGCCGCGGTGGGCGTGCAGGCGCGCCATCACCCGGTAGACCTCCGCCTCCTCCGCCTGGGCGCCGATGCGGGCGATGTTGGCGGTGGCCTCCGTCAGCGCCGCCCCGGCGGCATCCAGGTCGCCTGCGTCCAGCGCCGAGTCCGCCAGCAGCGCCAGAAACCAGGCGCGGGAGACGCCGTGGCCGATGGCTTGGCCGAAGTCGAGCCCCTGGCGCTGCACCTCCAGGCCCGCCGCATGCTCGCCGCGGGCCGCGAGCGCCCAGCCGAGCAGCCCCTGGGCCATGCACAGCACCGCCGGGAAGCCCTGGCGCTGCGCCAGGCTCACGGCCTCCTGCGCCAGCCGCTCCGTGGCTGCCGCATCGCGCTCCTTCTGCTGCACCCGCGCCGCGAACACCAGTCCCAGCGCCAGGCTGTAGGGATGGCCCAGGTCCCGGGCCAGGCGCAGGGCCTGATCCAGGCTGGCCAGGGCATCCTCCCGGGCGCCCGCGCACCACAGCGCATTGGCCAGATACACCCCGGCCGCCACCCCGGGGTCCTGCCCGTAGGTGTAGGCGTGCTCGCCGTGGCGCACCGGGTCGTAATGCGCCACCACGTGGCGCAGGTGCGAGGCGGCCTTGTCCAGCTCGGCCATGTGGAAAGTCGTCGCACCCAGCACCACGTGGGTCTCCAGGATCAGGTCCGGATCTCCCGACGCGGCACCGACGGCGAACAGCTGCTCACCCATGCGGCGGCACTCGGCCAGCTCGAAGCGCGCGGCGTAGTGGATCCAGAGCCCGAACAGCGCCGGCACCAGCAACGGCGTCTCCCCCACCTGGGAGCAGAGCTCGCCGGCGCGGGCATAGGCCCGCTGCACCTCCTGTGCGGTGTAGCCGCGGGCCATCATCAGCGCCGGCCCCAGACTGGCGTAGAGCCCCAGCTCCAGCTGATTGCGCGCCACCGATGCCGGCAGCCGCTCCACCATGGGCAGCGCGCGGTCCAGGTAGGCGATGGCCTCCTCGTTGGCGGAGCGCTGCAGGGCCCGCTCGCCGGCGCGCTGCCAATAGCCCGCGGCGCGGTCCGGGTGGTCCGCCCCGGCATGGTGGTGGGCGAGCAGCTCGGGCTCGCCCGCGACAACTTCCGGAAACTCCGCCTCCAGCACATCCGCCACCCGGCCGTGCAGGCCCCGGCGGCGACGGCGCAGCAGGCTGTTGTAGGCCGCGTCCTGCACCAGCGCGTGCTTGAAGCTGTACTGGCGGTGGGCGTCGCTGCCGCTGGTGAACACCAGCTCCGCGTCCGCAAGACGGCCGAGGCCCGCCGCCAGCGCCGCCGGCTCGCGCTCCAGCACCCGTGCCAGCAGCGCCGCGCTGAACTGCCGGCCGATGACCGCCCCCACCTGCGCCAGCTCCCGCGCATCCTCCAGGCGGTCCAGGCGCGCCATGAGCGAGTCCTGCAGGGTGTCCGGGATGGCCAGGGCGTCGTCGCCGCCCGCGGCCCGCAGCTCGCCGTCGCGCTCCTCCAGGGCGTCGCTCTCCAGCAGGTTCTTGGTGAGCTCCTCGACGAACAGGGGCACGCCGTCCGCCTTGGCATGGATGCGCTCGTAGAGTCGCGGCGCCAGGGGCTTGCCGGCCAGGGCCACCATGACGCGGGCGGTGTCGCCGGGTGCGAGCCGTTCCAGGGTCAGCACCCGGGCGGCGGGGTGGGCGGTGTCCGCGTCGAACAGGGGATGACTGAATTCCGGGCGCGCCGTCAGCACCACCAGGATGGGCAGCTCCGCCAGCATGTCCGCGGCCTTGGCGAGCAGCTCCAGGGTGGTGGGGTCCACCCAGTGCAGGTCCTCCAGCACCAGCAGCACCGGGGCATCCGCCGCCACCCGCCGCAGGCGCTCCAGCAGCACGCGCAGGGTCTCGGCGCGGCGCAGTTGCGGCGTCAGGTTGCGGCTCGGCCAGCGATCGGTGGGCAGGGACAGCACGTCGGCGAACAGCGGCAGCACCTCCGGGCGGTTCTGCTCGGTCTCGGCGAGCAGACGCTCCAGCTTGTCGAGCCGGGTGTCGGTGTTGTCGTCGCGGTGGAAGCCGGCGGAGCGCTCCAGCTGCGCAATCAGCGGGTAGAGCGCGGTGTTGCTGAAATAGGGCGAGGCGTACATGCGCAGCGCCCGGTGCGTGCGCTGGGCCACGGCGGCGCGCAGGGCCTGGGTGAGCCGGGACTTGCCGATGCCCGCTTCCCCGCGCAGCAGCACCAGGGCGCCGCGGCCCGCCTCGCAGGTCTGCCACAGGGACAGCAGCTCACGCAGCGGCGCTTCCCGCCCCACCATGGGCGGGCCGTCCGCCGCGCCGCCCTGTCCGGTCTGGCGCACGGCCTCGAAGCGGCTTTCCACCTGGCGCACCGCAAGCGGCTGCCAGGCCTGCACCGGGGCCGCGAACCCCTTGAGCGGATGCGTGCCCAGGTCCTGCCACTCGAACAAGCCGCCGGTGAGCCTGTGGGTGCTCTCCGCGACGGCGATGCCGTCCGGGCCGGCCAGGGATTGCAGGCGTGCCGCGAGGCTCGGCGTCTCCCCCACCACGGAGCGCTCGCGGGCGGTGCCGAGGCCGATGAGCCGGCCCACCACCACCGGGCCGGTGGCGATGCCCACCCGCGCCTGGATGCGGATACCGTGCACGGGGGGCTCGGCCGCCAGGCGCTGCATCAGGTCCAGCGCCGTGTGCACGGCGCGCTCGGCATCCTGCTCGCTGGCCCGGGGATAGCCGAAGTAGACCATGATGCCGTCGCCGAGATAGTTGGCGACATGACCGCCGAAGCGCTCGATGGCGGCGCCGCAGCAGCGGCGGTAGGCATCCAGCACGTCCTGCAGGTCTTCGGCGTCCAGGTGCTGACCAAGCGCCGTGTAGCCCACCAGATCGCAGAACAGCACCGTCAGCAGGCGGCGCTCGGCGCCGTCCTCCGCCGGCGGCGAGCGGACCGGTGACGGTGTCGCGCGCAGGGTCTCCAGGCCCTGCAGCAGGCGTTTGCGCAGGCCCAGGGGGATGCCGAGCTCGCGCAGGTCCGCCGCGCCCAGCTCCGGCAGCAGCTCCCAGTCGATGCGCTCGCGGGCGAGCACATCGGCGAGCTCCGCCAGGCCGAGCCCGGCCAGCCAGTCATCGACGCGCTGATCGCGCTGGGGCGGGACTGTCATGGTCTTGTACCCTGGGTGGCGCAGCTGCGGCGGCGCCGAGCGCCGACGCGGCGCCCGTGGTGGCCATCGTGCAGTGCGACGGCGAGCATCGCACGGTTGCGGCGCCGAAATGAAGGGTTTTGCCATCATCTCCCAGGGTCTGCGGAGCGCGCCTCAAGCCAGGCCCTCAGCACCGGCGCCGGCATGGGCCGCCCGAGCAGGAAGCCCTGACCAAAGTCGCAGCCGACGCTGCGCAGGAAGTCGAGCTGCGCCCGACTGTCGATGCCCTCGGCCACGACGCCGATGCCGAGCCCCCGGGCCAAGGTCAGCACGGCGGTGATGATGGCGCGCTCGCCGGCATCCTGCGGCAGCGCGCGGATGAAGGCGCGATCCGCCTTCAGGCTGTCCACCGGCAGTTGCTTCAGCGCCGCCATGGACGCGCAACCGGAGCCGAAATCGTCCACGGCGAGGCCGATGCCCAAATCGCGCAGGCGCGACAGCAGGGCATCGTCGGGACCGCCGTGCTGCATCAACGTGGTTTCGGTGAGCTCCAGCTTGAGCCGCAGCGGCCCCGTCCAGTGCTGCGCGAGCACACGCCGCAGGTGCGACTCGAAGCCGGGCGCGCCGAGCTGGCGCGCGGAAACGTTGACGCTGATCCATGCAAGGCCCGTGTCCGCCAGACTGGCGTGCAGATCCGCGCACGCCAGCGCCAGCACCCGCTCGCCGAGCTCGACAATGAGCCCCGTGTCCTCGGCGACACGCAGGAAGGACGCCGGCAGCATCAGGCCGTGGCGCGGGTGCTGCCAGCGCACCAGCGCCTCCGCGCCGACGACGGCCATATCCGCGAGCCGCAGCACCGGCTGGTAGCACAGCATCAACGCGTCGGTGCGCAGCGCCTCGCGCAGCTCCCGCTCCAGCTGCACCCGTGCCGTGATGGCGGCATTCATGTCCGGGCGAAAGAAGGCCCAGCGCCCGCGCCCGGCCTGCTTGGCGCTGTACATGGCGAGGTCNGCGTTGCGCAGCAGCGCGTCTGCATCGGCGCCGTCCCGGGGCAGCAGGGTGATGCCGATGCTCGATGCCACCGGGCGCTGCAGGCCGGGCAGGTCGAGCGGGCGTCGCAGCGCCGCCAGGATGCGCTGCGCCATCGCGGCGGCGGTCTCCGCCTCGGCACAGCCCGGCAGCAGCAGTGCGAATTCATCGCCGCCCAGGCGCGCGACGGTGTCGCCATCGCCTGCGGTGGCGCGCAGCCTCTGGGCGACCTCGCACAGCAGGCGGTCGCCCAATTGATGGCCCAATGTGTCGTTGATCTCCTTGAACCCGTCCAGGTCCAGAAACAGCAGCGCCGCGGTTGAGCCGCCCCGCCGCGCCGCCGCAACCTGGTCCGCCAGCTGCTCGGTGAACAGCCGGCGGTTGGCGAGCCCGGTGAGGCCGCCGTAGCGCGACAGCTGCTCGGCCCGCGCATGCGCTTCCTTGAGTGCCGTGACATCCTCGCTCACGCCCACGAAGTGACGGATGCGCCCGCCCGGGTCCAGGATCGGCGCGATGGTGAGCAGATTCCAGTAAAGCGAGCCGTCCTTCCTGCGGTTGTGCAGCTCGCCGCGCCAGACCTCACCGGCGCCGATGGTGGACCACAGGTGAGTGTAGACCGCCGGCGGCGTCTCGGCGGTGCGCAGCATGGCCGGCGTGCGGCCGGTGACCTCCGCCGCCGTATAGCCCGTCAGGCGCGTGAACTGCGGATTCACATACTCGATGCGCGCCGCCGCGTCGGTGATCATCACGGCGCTGCCGCTGTGCTCCACGGCCCGGGAGAGCTTCTCCAGCGAGGCCTGGGTGCGCTTGATCTCCGTCACGTCCTCGTGCACGGCGAGAACGGCCGGGGCGCCGGTGGCCGGATCCTCCGTGAGGCGACAGCGCAGGCGGTGGCGGCGCTCGCCGCTGCGGGTGAGCACGACCACCTCGTCGCTCACCTCCACGCCGGCCTGCACCTGCCGCCAGATGCGCTCACCCACCAGCGGCTCGCGAAAGCGCTCGACGAAGCCGCCTGCGGCGCCCTTTGCCACGGGTCCGAAGGCTTCGGTGGCGGCCGGGTTGTGGAAGAGCACCCGGCCGGTGGTGTCGAACAGCGCGATGGGCACGGGGGCGTAGCGCACCGCCTCCACACCCCGCAGCGCGTCGCCCGTGGCAGCTTCCGGCGGCGGACGCCCCTCCACCAGCATGGCCAGGCGGCCGTCGTCGATGCGCACGCCCGAGCAGGTGCAGTGCACGGTCACCGGCCGCCCGCGGGGGTAGAAGGTCCATTGCTCCAGCACCGTCTCGCCGGCGCGGAAGCGGCGCAGATAGTCCTTCAGCCGGGCCGCCGTCACCGCCGACATGTCGGCGGCGAAGTCCCGCGCCAGAAGCTCCTCGAGGTTTCCTGCGCTCCACAGCGCGAGGGCCGCCTGATTGGCCCACCACATGCGCCGGTGCTCGGTGTCGAACACCCAGACCGGCGCTTGCAGCCAGTCCAGCGCGGCACAGTCGCCGCGCGCCAGCACCCGGCCCGCCGCGGCTGGTGTGGCCTGCAAGTCGTCGCTGCTGCGGCGTTCTGACGCCATGTCCGGCAGGAGGTCGCGTGGTGGCGGAGCGGTATCGCGGGGCCTGCGGCTGCGGCCTTGCGGCGACTGCGCGGATGCCGGGCACCGGTCAGCCGAGGGCGCCGACGCCCGGCCCGCTATGGGGTAGAAGCCGAGGCCCGGGAGCACGACCACCGCAACGGGCGATCATACCGTGGACGGCCCCCGGAGGTCATGAGCGGGCCTCTCCCGAATGCTTGCTGATGGTCGGGCATGCGCGTACAGCGCCGTGAGCAATCCGGTGCCGCGCGATGACTCGCCAGCGGCGGACTGACGTCCGCCTGCCCAGGGGTGCCGACTGAAGTGGGCGGACCCGTGGCGGCCGCACCACCTCCGCATTGGAGCACTAGTCGGCCGGCACGCGCGGCTGGCCGAGGGAGACCTCCGGCAGCGGCGGCGGCTCCCGGGCGCCGGCGGCGGCCTCGAAGGCATGGCCCAGCGCCAGCAGCCGTGCCTCGGAAAAGGCGGGACCGACCAAGGACAGGCCGAGCGGCAGACCCGCCTCGGTCCAGCCCATGGGCAGCGTCAGCTCCGGCAGGGCGGCGATGGAGGCGAGGTAAGACGGCTGCTGCGGGTCGTGCGCATCGCAGTCGTAGCTTGTGTCGTAGTCATCCAGCAGCGATGCGGCGGGACACAGCATGGTGGGCAGCACCAGGGCGGTGAGCGCGTGCGCCTCGAACAGCTCGGCGACGGCGGCACGGGCCGCCGGCAGCCGCCGCGAGAGGACGTGCAGGTAGTGCAGGTCCGCGAGCCCGGGGCTTTGCAGTGCCCGGGTCAGTGCGCCGATGCGCCCCGGATGCACCGGTGTCGGCGAGCCTGCGATCAGGGGCGAGCGGCTCATGCGCAGCAGCTCCGCCAGCGAATGCGGCATGCCCTGCTCGGTGTGCAGCAGGTAGGCATTGAGCTGGTCGCGGAATTCGGTGTCGATGAGCCGGTCCAGGATCACCGCGCGACCGTCCAGAACGCTGTCGGGCAGGGACAGCTCCACCAGCTTCGCGCCCTGGGCGCGCAGCAGGGCCAGCGCCGCCGCAAAGGCAGTATCCACCTCGGCGTTGCCGCCGCGGTAGTCCACGGCGACACCGAGCCGGGCGCCATCGAGCGTTGCCTCCGCCAGGGCGGCGGAGTAGCTGTCCGGCCGCGCCGGCGGGTCCGCGGTGCGCGGGTCCGCCGGGTCCTCCGCCGCAATGACATCCAGCGTCAGCGCCAGATCACGGACGCTGCGCGCGAGCGGGCCGGTGACCTCCAGGCTGAGCGCCGTGGGCACGATGCCGGCGCGGCTGGTGAGGCCGAGCGTGGGTCTGAGGCCCGCCAGCGCCGTCACCGCGGCCGGTCCCCGCAGCCCGCCGACGGTGTCCGTCCCCACCGCCAGCATGGCCAGGTTCGCGGCCACGGCAGCGCCGTCCCCGGCGCTGGACGGCCCCCGCCGCGGATTGTACGGATTGCGTGTCTGCCCGCCGGCGGAGCTGTAGCCGGGGCGCCCGGCGGCGAAGCCCAGCTCGCTCAGGTTCGCCTTGGCCAGCACCACGGCGCCCGCGGCGCGCAGGCGCGCCACCACGAAGGCATCGCGCAGCGGCTCGTGGCCGCGCAGGGTTGCGGACCCGGCGGTGGTGGGAAGCTCCAGGGTGTCCAGATCATCCCGTACGATGACGGGGATGCCATGCAGGGGCCCGCGGGCGCCGGATGCCGCCCGCTCCGCGTCCAGGGCAACGGCATCCTCCACGGCATGCTCATTGACGGCGATGACGCTGTTCAGGCCAGGTCCGGCGCGGTCCAGCGCCTCGATGCGCGCCAGATAAGCGCGGGTCAGTGCCTCGGCGGTGAGGCTGCCGGAAGCGAAAGCGGCCTGCACGGCCGGGATGTCGGCTTCCAGGAGCTCGAATGCCGCGTCCTCCCCGCTGTCCACGGCCTCGGACGCCACCGCTGCCGTGGCGACCAGTGCGACAGCGCCCAAGCAGAGCGCACGGAGTTGGCGCAGCACCGCACCAGGGTGCCACGGCGGGCTCGTTCGGTTCATTGTGGTTGCTCCCCTGACTCCCGGCAGAGGATACGCGAAGCCAGCCGCCAGCGGCGCGCCCGGCGGCCGGGAGCGGCTGGAGCCAGGGGATCAGCGCGACGGCAGCAGCGCCTGCACCGAGAAGCCCTCCGGTGGGATCAGCGCCGGCCCCACCTGTTGGAGCAGCAGCACCGACAGCGCCAGCAGGAAGGCGACCCGCAGCACCCAGCGCAGGTGGTGGTTGAGCCAGGCAGCGCGCTCGGCGTTGCCCTCCTCCAGGGCGATGATGGACTGCGTATAGAGTCCGAACTGGGCGATCAGGAAGATGAAGGTGAATACCGCCGCGAGCGCCGCGGCGGCGCCGGAGTAGGCCGGCAGCTGCCCGTCTGCCCGCAGCAGGTCGTACACGGCCGTGAGCCAGAGCACCCCGAGCCCGAGCCAGCCCCAGAGGAAGACACGCCCGAAGCTCGCCTTGCGCAGTGCGAGCCGGGCGCGCGCGGAGCGCAGCCGGGCGATGGCCGGCAATTGCACGTACAACAGGAAGAACAGACCGCCGAGCAGGATCAGGTTCGCGACTTCGCGCGCTGCGGCCACGGCGGCGTGCAGCAGGTTGACGGTCATGGCAGCGAGGCCGATGTGCCCTAGGGTTGCCGAAACTGCGGCCAGATTAGCAAAGCCCCCCTGCCGGCAGCGTCCACTGAGCGACGACAGTAGCCGTTTTTCCGCCCTTTGCAACAAGCGGGCCGATCGGCCTATGCCGCGCTCAGGGTTTCTCTTAGGCTGCCGCCGTCAGGAGCCCGTAACCGGCTTGGGGCCAGGGCAGGGGCAGGCGCACCCGCCAGCCGTCACCCGGTGCCGCGTCCAGGGGCCGGCCGTCCGGGCCGAGCAGGGTCGTGACCCGCAGCAGGCTCCGGCCCGCGGGCGTGAGCAGCTCCAGCTCGTCACCGACGGCGAAGCGGTTCTTCACCGCCACCTCCACCAGCCCCGTCCCCGGATCCAGGTCCAGCACCTCACCGACGAAGATGCGCCGGTGGTTGCGCGAGGCGCCGTCGGCGTAGTTTTGGGTCGCCTCCGGGGCATGGCGGCGGTAGAAGCCCTCTGTGTAGCCGCGGTTCGCCAGCCCCTCCAGCTCGTCCAGCAGCGCCGGCCGGAACGCGCGCCCGGCGACGGCGTCGTCGATGGCCTGCCGATAGACCCGGGTGGTGCGCGCGGCATAGTAGTGGGACTTGGTGCGGCCCTCGATCTTGAGACAATCGATACCCATGGCCGCAAGCGCGGCCACGTGCTGCACGGCACGCAGATCCTTGGCGTTCAGGATGTAGGTGCCCGCTGCGTCCTCGAGCACCGGCATGTACTCGCCGGGCCGCTTCGCCTCCTCCAGCAGCCAGACCTCGTCCGCAGCGGGATGGCGCGCGCTGGCGGCGGCGGGTGCGGCGGCCGGCGTACCGTCGGTGCCGGCCGCTCCTGCCCCAGCAGGCGCAGCCGGCCGCGCGAGCCGGTATTCCCAGCGGCAGGCGTTGGTGCAGCTGCCCTGGTTGGCGTCGCGGTGGTTGAAATAGCCGGACAGCAGGCAGCGCCCGGAATAGGCGATGCAGACGGCGCCGTGGACAAAGACCTCCAGCTCCACATCCGGGCAGGCGGTGCGGATGTCGGCGATCTCCGCGAGTGACAGCTCCCGGGACAGGATCACGCGGCTGATGCCCTGTTGCTGCCAGAAGCGCACCGCCGCGGCATTGGTGGTATTGGCCTGCACCGACAGGTGCACGGGCAGGTCCGGCCAGCGCTCGCGCACCAGCAGGATGAGCCCGGGATCGGCCATGATGAGGGCATCCGGCCCCAGCGCCACCACCGGCGCCATGTCGTCCAGAAAGGTGCGGACCTTGGCGCCGTGGGGCAGCACGTTGGCGGCGAGGTAGAAACGCCGGCCCCGGGCATGGGCCCGCTCGATGCCGGCGGCGAGGTTGGCGAGATCGAAGTCGTTGTTGCGCACCCGCAGGCTGTAGCGCGGCACGCCCGCATAGACCGCATCGGCGCCGTAGGCGAGGGCGTATTCGAGGCCCTTCAGCGTGCCGGCGGGGGCAAGCAGCTCGGGTTTTTGCGGCGTGGTCGCGCTCATGGGGACCGGGCAGGAATTCCGTGCAGGTCGGGTCAGCGCAGCGTCACCCGAGCAAACATCGACGGCGGCCGCGCCGTCTAGTGCAGCTCCACCTCGAAGCTGAGCCGCTCCTTGCCGCCGATGAGCTTCTCCCGCAATACCTCCACCGGCAGCACCTCCCCCGGGCGGCTGTCCATGAGTGCGATGCGGATGTCGGCATAGCTGTCGATGGGGCTGTCGCCGACGCTGACGATGCGGTCCCCCTCCTCCACGCCGGCGGCCTTGGCGCCGCTGTCCTCGCTGAAGCCCTGCACACCCAGGCCTTCGCCCTCGGAGTCCGTGTCCAGCATGACGCCGAGCAGCCCGGTGGCCGGCAGCTCCACCCGCTGCGGATACAGGATGTAGTCCGCGAGCCCGGGGTCGAAGGGCCGCATGTTGCCGCTCACCACCGTCGCCGCCGGCACGTCGATGCGCCGGGCCACCCGCTGGGGGATGCCGTGACCGTACTCCACGTGACCGGTGCCCGCCAGCACCACCAGGGTCTTGTCCGGGTGCGCTTGCAGATAGTCCGCGGCGCGCTCCGCCATGCCCTCGTCCCAGAGCAGCTGCACCTCCATGAAGTGCTCGAAGTCGGCATCGTCGTCCTTCGGGTGCAGGGCGAACACCGCCTCCACCCGCTCCCGATACACGGCGTCGTCGCGGTCGATGTCCGCCGGGATCAGGGCCGCCTGCTCCGGACTCAGGGAGTCGATGCCGCCGTCGCCCACCTGGTCGGTGATCTCCTTCGGCAGGTTCAGCGCGATCAGCGGGATGCCGTGCTCGCGGGCGAAGCGCAGAATGGGCCGGTACAGCCGGTAGTCGAAGCGCCAGCGCGTGAAGTACTCGGTCTGCCGCAGCAGTGCCGCCTCGCTGATCTCGCCGGCGATGAAGGCATCCAGCACGGGCTGGAAGGGCCGCTGGAAGAACTCCATGCCGATGGCGAGGTCGTGCCCCTGCTCGTGCAGGCCGCGAATGATACGCAGCTGGTTCAGGTGGTCCTCGTAGCGGTCGTGGGACTCCCCGACAAAGACCACGCGCTTGTCGCGCAAGCGCGGCAGCAGCGCATCGATGCCGGCCACGCTCGCCGTTTCCACCACGGCGGTGGCGGTGTCGTGGATCTCGTCCTGACCGGGCAGCATGTCGGCCGCGGCGGCGGCGGTGGCCTCCGCGACCGCGACCTGCGTGAGCAGGCCGGCGGCGCAGGCGGCGGCGGAAAGGGTTGTGAAGGGGCGTTGGATCATGGCACCTGCTGTGATTGTCTGGCGGACATCTCCATTATGGGGGCGCGACGGCGCCGCGTCCCGGGATTCTCCCGGTGCAGCCCGCCGCGGCTCCTCAGCGAGCCCGCCGCGAACCGACCACGGAGCGACCATGCGCCGACCCCCGAAGTTCCCCATGCCGAGCCTTGCCGCGCCCATTCGCCCCCGAGCCGATACGCCTGCCCTGCGCCCGGCGCCGGCCCGCCGCGCGCTCACACTGCGCGCGCTGCTGCCCGCCGTGGCGGTGCTGCCAATGCTGCTGTGGGCGCTGCTGTGGGCGCTGCTGTGGGCGGCACCGCCGGCAGGGGCCGCCCTGGCGCAGCCCGTCGTCGGTCATGACATCGAGGTGGCGCTGGACCCGGAGGCGGGCCGCCTCACCACCACGGACAAACTGACACTGCCCGCCGACATCGGCCAGCTCGTGTTCCTGCTGCACCACGGGCTCGCCCCCCGGGTGGTGGCGGGCGACGCCGTGCTGGAGCGCATCGGCCGTGAGGGCCATCTGGAGCGCTTCCGGCTCACGCCCAAGGCCCCCGGCAGCACCCTGACGCTGGGCTACGGCGGGCGCATCCGCCACCCCCTGACCACGGTGCGCGAGGGCATGGGCCGCGAGCGCCAGCAGCTGGTGGGCACCATCGCCGCGGACGGCGTCTTTCTCACCGGCTATACCGGCTGGTATCCCACCAGTCCCGGCGCGCTGAACCGCATGCGGCTCACCGTGACTCTGCCGCCCGGCTGGCTCGCCGTCTCCCAGGGTGCGGGGCCCGAGCTGGTGGACGGCGACGCCACCCGGATCCGCTGGACCGAGGAGCAGCCCCAGGACGAGCTCTATCTCAGCGCCGCGCGCTTCAAGCTGTATCGGCAGCAGACGCCGCATGGCGAGGCCCAGGCCTACCTGCGCCTGCCCGACGCAGACCTGGCCGCGCGCTACCTGGACGCCACCGCCGCCTACCTCGCCCGCTACAGCGCGCTCATCGGCGCCTATCCCTACGCCAAGTTCGCGCTGGTGGAGAATTTCTGGGAGACGGGCTACGGCATGCCCTCCTTCACGCTGCTCGGCTCCCGGGTGATGCGCCTGCCGTTCATCCTGCACAGCTCCTATCCCCACGAGATCCTGCACAACTGGTGGGGCAACGGCGTCTACGTGGACTATGCCGGCGGCAACTGGTCCGAGGGGCTCACGGCCTACCTGTCCGACCATCTGAACAAGGCCCTGGCGGGCGCCGGCGCCGACTACCGCCGCGACCAGCTCAAGGCCTACGCCGATTACGTGCAGAGCGGCGAGGACTTCCCGCTCACCGCCTTCCGCGGTCGCCACGGCAGCGCCTCCCAGGCCATCGGTTACGGCAAGACGCTGATGACCATGCACATGCTGCGGGTCATGCTGGGCGAGGACACTTTCAAGAGCGGGCTCAAGGCCTTCTATCGCCAGAACCGCTTCCGCACCGCCGACTTCGACGACCTGAAGCTCGCCTTCGAGCTCGCCAGCAACCGCGATCTGGACGATTTCTTCAGCGCCTGGACCACTCGTACCGGCGCCGCCCGCCTCAAGCTCGGCAATGTCGAGGTGGCCCAGGCCGAGGGCGGCGGTTTCCTGGTCTCCGGCAGCGTCTATCAGGTGCAGGATGAGCCCCCCTTCCCGATGACGGTGCCGGTGGTGGTGCACTCCGAGCGCGGCACGCCGCGGCGGGTGCTGGCACCCTTCAAGCAGCGCGGTGCCCGCTTCGAGGCGCGGCTGGCGACGGCGCCGGTGCGCGTGGCGGTGGACCCCCAGTTCGACACCTTCCGCCGGCTGCTGCCGGAGGAATCGCCGGCCTCCCTCAGCAACCTGTTCGGCGCCGAGGCCGGGCTGATGGTGCTGCCGGCGGCGGCACCCGGGCCACTCAAAGCCGCCTACCGCCGCCTGGCGGAGGCCTGGCAGCGGGGTCACCCGGGCTGGGAGATCGCTGAGGACAAGGCGCTGGATGAACTGCCGGACGCGGGCGCCGTCTGGCTCTTCGGCTGGGAGAACGCCTTTCTCGACGCATTCGCCGGGACCGCCGGCGGGCTGGACCTCGATCCCGCTGCCCGGAGCCTGGCCCTGGCCGGCACCGAGCAGCGTGGCGTGAGTGTGGCCCTGGCGGCCGGGGATGCGACGCGCGCGCTCGGCTGGGTCGCGGCAGAGACGCCGGCGGCGGTGCCCGGACTCGCCCGCAAGCTGCCGCACTACGGCAAGTACGGCTATCTGACCTTCACCGGCGACGCGCCGGACAACCAGCTGAAGGGCCAATGGCCGCCCGGGGATTCCGCGCTGACGCTGTGGCTCTCCGACGCACGCCCGCAGCTGCGCATGCCGGTGCAGGGGACGCTGGTGGAGCGTTAAACCGGCAGACGGCCGCCGATGGATGTCGGCG
>PR_CR_10_Liq_1_inCRDRAFT_1000218_pt1 | contig 35653 bp, 40 predicted proteins | sample PRCRCaboRojoPR_3_FD_10241 | JGI IMG/M metagenome (IMG submission 10241) | reverse complement strand
GCGGCTCGGCGGCGCGTGCCGACCGGGACGCCGACCGGATGGACAGGACGATGAGCAGCAGCAGCAAGAGCAGTACCGCGCCCAGCCCCAGCGCCGCCAGCACCAGGGGAACGTCGAGCGCATATGTGGTTCCGCCAATTTCCATCACGCGCGCCCGAACAGCTTCTCGATATCGGCCAGCTTCAGCTCGACATAGGTGGGGCGGCCGTGATTGCACTGGCCGGAATGGGGCGTCGCCTCCATCTCGCGCAGCAGCGCGTTCATCTCCTCGGCCCCCATGCGCCGGCCCGATCGCACCGAGCCGTGACAGGCCATGCGCGACAGCACCGCCTCGATCCGCGCGCGCAACGCCTGGCTTTCGCCGAGATCGGCCAACTCGTCCAGGATATCGCGCAGAAGGGCCCCGGCATCCACCTCGCCCAGCACCGCCGGGGTCTCGCGCACGGCGACCGCGCCGCCCCCGAAGGGCTCGACCACCAGGCCGAGCGTGGCCAGCTCGTCCGCCCGCGCCAGCAGCCGCGCGGCATCGTCATCCGACAGCTCCACGATCTCGGGGATCAGCAAGGCCTGCGCGGCGACACCGCGTTCGGCCATCTCGCGTTTCAGCCGTTCGTAGACGATCCGCTCATGGGCCGCGTGCTGGTCGACGATCACGATCCCGTCGCCGGTCTGCGCGACGATGTAGTTCTCGTGCAGCTGCGCGCGCGCCGCGCCCAGCGGATGCGCCTCGGCATCCGGCGCCGGCGCCGCGTCGATGATCGCCTCGGTCCGCGCCGAGGGGCCGGTCCAGTCGGCGGCGGGCTCGGCAAGGCCGGGGGCGGCGGGGGACTGCGCGGCCCAGGCCGCCGCACGCGCCGGGGCCGAGGGCCGGTCCATCTGGTAGACCCGCGCACCGCCTGCCTGCCCCTCGGGCCGGAAGGCCCCGAGCGCCGCACCCGCCACCGTGGAGGACGCCCGGTGCCCGGCCTCCGCCAGGGCATGGCGCAGCGCCGAGACGATCAGGCCGCGTGCCAGGCCGGGTTCGCGGAAGCGCACCTCGGCCTTTGCCGGGTGCACGTTCACGTCGACACGCTCGGGCGGGCAGTCGAGGAAGAGCGCCGCCGCCGGATGGCGATCGCGGCTCAGGAAATCCATGTAGGCGCCGCGCAGCGCGCCGATCAGCAGCTTGTCGCGCACGGGGCGGCCATTGACGAAGAGGAACTGCGCCACCGCCGAGCCGCGCGAATAGGTCGGCAGCGCCGCGAAACCGCTGAGCGCTAGGCCCTCGCGCTCGGCGTCGATCCGGAGGGCGTTCTCGACGAACTCGGTCCCGAGCACCCGCGACAGGCGCGCGGCCAGCGCGTCGAAGAGATCCCCGCTGCCGGCATCGGCGCGGAACGTGACGCGACCCTCGCCGCCACCGGACACGTCCGCCAGCGTGAACGCGACGCGCGGCTCGGCCATGGCAAGGCGCTTTACCACGTCCGTGATCGCCTGCATCTCGGCCCGGTCGGTCCGCAGGAACTTGAGCCGCGCGGGCGTGGCGAAGAAGAGATTGCGCAGTTCCACCACCGTGCCGCCCGACAGGGCCGCCGGCTTGACCGGCCCGACCCGCCCCCCGTCGACAGCGATGGTCGCGGCCTCCGCCGCGCCGGCGCTGCGCGAGGTGATCGTCAGCCGGCCCACGGCCCCGAGCGAGGGCAGCGCCTCGCCCCGGAACCCGAAGGAATGGATGTTCAGCAGGTCGGACCCGTCGATCTTGGAGGTCGCGTGCCGCGCCACGGCCAGCGGCAGATCGTCCGCGGCAATCCCGCAGCCGTCATCGGTGATCCGGATCAGCGTCTTGCCGCCATCGGCGATCTCGATCCGCACCCGCAGCGCCCCGGCATCCAGCGCGTTTTCCACCAGTTCCTTGACCGCCGAGGCCGGGCGTTCCACCACCTCGCCCGCGGCGATCCGGTTGATCGCCGCCTCGTTCAACTGCCGGATGACCGGTGGATTCGGGCTTATGTTGGGGTCGGTTGCGCGCATACCACAACCGATAGCATGCGATACGGCGATTCGACCACCGGAATGGTCATTGCGTCGCGCTTAGACCCTCGGGCTGCCCGACCACCACGAAATGCAATTCATCCGGCTGCAGAAGCCGGGCGGCGACACGCTTCACGTCGTCGAGGGTCACCGCGTTCATCCGGTCGTTGCGGGTCTCGATATAGGTGATCGGGCGCCCCGCGAACTGCATGCCCGCCAGGATGCGCGCGATCGCCCCGTTGCCGTCGAACCGCAGCGGGTAGGCACCCGTGATGTATTTCTTCGCGGCCTCCAGTTCGTCGGCGCTGACGCCGTTCTCAGCCACGTCGGCCCATTGTTCGCGGACGAGCTGCACGGCTTCGGCGATGCTCTCATTGGCCGACGCGACCTGCCCCATCACCAGCGCTGCGTGTTCCATCGGCGCAAGGAAGCTGTAGACCCCGTAGGTCAAACCGCGTTTCTCGCGCAGTTCGGTCATCAGCCGCGACTGGAATCCGCCGCCGCCAAGGATCTGGTTCATGATATGAGCGGCGAAAAAGTCCGGGTCGGTTTCGTCCATGCCCGCATGTCCGAAGACGGCGACGGACTGAGGGGTCTCGAAGGGCACGACCGTCGTGCCGCCCGCAAGCTGCACCGCGACGTCGTCGGGCATCGGCGCGCCTTCCGCCGGCAGGTCGCCGAGCAGCCGGTCGAGCAGCGGGCCAAGCGCCTCGGCGGTGATGTCGCCGACAACGCCGACATACAACCGGTCGCGGGCGATCGTGGCGGCATGGGCGGCCAGGATGTCGTCGCGCGTCAGCGCCGTGACGCTTTCGCGCGTGCCGTCCGGCGCATGTCCGTAGGGATGATCGCCGAAGGCCAGCCGGTCAAAGGTGCGGTTGGCGATCGCGCGCGGATCCTTTTCATCCGAGGCGATGGTCGAGAGCACCTGTCCCCGCACGCGTTCCAGCGCCTGCGGATCGAAGCGCGGCGCCACCAGCGCCTTGCGCAACAACTCCAGGGACTGCTCGCGGCTCTCGGTCAGGAATCGTGCCGACACGCTGACGGAATCCATCCCCGAGTTGAAGCTGAAGCGCGCGGCCAGGTCCTGCCGGGCCTTCAGGAAGCCCTGCGCGTCGAGATCACCGGCCCCCTCCTCGAGCAGCGCGGTCATCAGGTTGACCGCCCCGCGGCGATCCGGTGCATCGAGGCTGGTGCCGCCCTTGAAGCGCAGTTCCAGCGCGGTGAAGGGGATGGAATGGTCCTCGACCAGCCAGGCGGTGATCCCCCCGGGCGAGGTCACTTCCTGGATGTCGACGGCCGCGCGCGCGGGCAGCGATGCGCCGACAACGAGAACGAAGGCCGCGATCCAGCGCATCATCATTGGGTCACCTCCTGGTCGGAGCGCATGATCCACCCCGTCACCGAGGCTTGCCGGTCGAAGACATCCTCGGCGGCGGCCAGGATCTCTTCGGCGGTGATGGATTGCAGCACCTCGGGCCAGGACTGGACGTCCTCGACGGTCAGACCGATGCTGAGCGCCGCGCCGTAGCGGCGGGCCAGCGACTGAAGGTTGTCCTGCTCGTAGATGAGCGCAGCCCGCATCTGCCCCTTCACCCGTTCCAGCTGCTCGGGGTCCACGCCCTCCGCCAGGAACGCCTGCAGGACCCGGTCGAGCGCCGTCTCGGCCTCTTCAAGCGAGACGCCGTCGGCCGGCACCACATACATGCCGAAGCGCGTGGGGTCGTAGCTCGTCGGGTTGTAATAGGCAGAGGTCGCGATGGCGATCTGCGCGTCCAGTTGCAGCTTTTCCCCAAGCACCGAGGTCAGCCCGCTGCCGCCCAGAAGGTCGGCCAGGATCGAAAGCGCGGCGGCCCGGCGCTGATCGCCGCTGTTCCGTTCGGGCGCGAGGTAGTTGCGCATCACATAGGGCTGCGCGACACGCGGGTCGCTGTAGCGCACACGCCGCTCGGCCAGGTGCGGCGGCTCGGCCGGGCGCACGCGCGGCGGCAGGTCGACCGACGGCGCGATGGGGCCGTAATGGGCCTCGGCAAGTGTCCGAACCTCGGCCGGGTCGACATCGCCGGCCACGACCAGCGTCGCGTTGTTGGGGGCATAATAGGTGCGGTAGAAATCCAGCGCCTTTTCACGATCGAGTTCGGCGATCTCGGACCGCCAGCCGATCACCGGCCGGCCATAGGGATGGTTGAGATAAAGCGCCGCGCGCTGCTGCTCGGCGAAAAGCGCGTTGGGCTCGTTCTCCACGCGCTGGTTGCGTTCCTCCAGGATGACGCCGCGTTCGGTATCGGCGTGCTCTTCGGTCAGCGCCAGGTCGCGCATGCGGTCGGCCTCGAGTTCCATCATCAGGCCCAGGCGATCCGCGGCAACCCGCTGGAAATAGCCGGTGAAATCCGGCGCGGTGAACGCGTTGTGAGAGCCGCCATTGGCCTTGACGATCGCGTCGAAATCGCCCGGCGCCAGCTCGTCCGTGCCCTTGAACATCAGGTGCTCGAGGTAATGCGCGACGCCCGACAGGCCCGCGGGCTCGTCCGCGGCGCCGACGCGATACCAGACCATGTGGACGACCACCGGGGCGCGATGATCCTCGATCACGACGGCCGTCATGCCGTTGTCGAGTTCGAAGGTGGTCACGTTCTCGGCCGCCATGGCCGAGAACGGCAGCAGCGCCAGCAGGACGGCGGCAATCCGGGCAATCATTGGTGGCGTCTCCCGTTGAAGGCTTCGGGTAGAAGATAATCGCGCAACGGCGCGTTCAACACTGTCTGACGCGGATGTGAGCCGTCATTCCGCCGGTTCGGGCGGCGCGGCGGGCGTGCGCACCCCGGCGCGGCGGAACCGCTCCAGCTCGGCGTAGCGGTCGAGCGACATGCGCCGGTAGGCCTTGTAATAGACATTCACGTTGAAAAGCCGCTCCAGCAGCCGGCCATTGTTGTCGCGCCGCCATTCGAGATCTTCGCGCGCCAGGACCGTGCGGATATCGGGGGCCACGCCGAAGCGGGTCGCGTAGCTGACCAGCCCGCGTTCCGAGGCCGGCACGCCGTCGCGGCCGAGAACCGCGGGGCTGCCGCCCAGCGCGGCGACCGCGTCGGCCTCGGGCGTGGCATCGGCGCGGTTCGGCCCGCCAGGATTCGGCGCGGGCAGGGCGGCGTAGTCTTCGGGCATCTCCAGCGGCTTGTTGGGCACGATGCCGAACTCGTCAGGAGTGTCGGAGCTGAGGTTCATCAGAACCGGCGTCCGGTCGCCGCAGGCCGCCAGCGTCACCAGCAACCCGAGCCCAAGAACCAGCCCCTTGCGCACAGCCCTCATGCGGTCCTCCATCGATCCCTAGGCCGCAGGTTTAACGCAACTTCCACGGCCCGTCACCCGTTCTTCTCGGTCACGCCGAAGACCGCAAGCCCTATCGCGCCGCCGAAGATTCCGACGTCGGCCAGGTTGAAGGCGTAGGGGTTGTCGATCCCGCAGCAGGACATGTTCAGGAAATCGGCAACCGCCCCGTAGAGCACGCGGTCGAGCGCGTTTCCGACCGCGCCGCCGGCGATGGCCCCGGCCAGGGCGCGGTCCAGCGGCCGCACGAGACGGGCCCGCGCCCACCAGATCAGCCAGCCCGACACGGCCAGCGCCAGCAGCATGAAGCCCCAGCGCACCAACTCCGCGTCGTCGGCGAAAAGGCCGAAATTGACGCCCCGGTTCCAGCCCATGCGGAAATTGAGAAACGGCGGCAGGACGTCGATCGCCAGCCGATGCTTGAGGTCCATCAGGTGCACGATGACCAGCTTCGACCCCTGGTCGAGCGCGAAGACGAGTGCCGCCATGCCCCAGAACCAGCGCATCCCCGTCTCCTCAGTGCCGGAAATGGCGCATGCCGGTGAAGACCATGGCGAGCCCGGCCTCGTCGGCGGCCGCGATCACCTCCTCGTCGCGCATCGACCCGCCCGGCTGGATCACCGCCGTCGCCCCCGCCTCTGCCGCGGTCAGCAGCCCGTCGGCGAAGGGAAAGAAGGCATCCGAGGCCACGACGGACCCGACCGTCGGCGGCACTTCCATGTCCAGGGCCTCGGACATGTCGCGGGACTTGCGCGCGGCGATGCGGGTGGAGTCGACCCGGCTCATCTGGCCGGCGCCGACGCCCACCGTGGCGCCGCCCTTCACGTAGACGATGGCGTTCGACTTCACGTGCTTGGCCACGCGCCACGCGAACAGCATGTCGGCCATCTCCGTCTCGCTGGGCGCGCGCCGGGTCACGACCTTCAGCGCCGCCGGGTCGAGCCGCCCGGTATCCTTGTCCTGCACGAGCAGGCCGCCCGCGACCTGCCGGAAGGCGGTCATCGGCGCCCCCGGATCGGGCAGGCCGCCCGTGGTCAGCAGGCGCAGGTTCTTCTTGGCGGCGAAGACCTCGCGCGCGGCGGCGGCGGCCTCCGGCGCGATCACCACCTCGGTGAAGATGCGCGCGATCTCCTCGGCGGTCTCGCGGTCGAGCGGCGCGTTCAGGGCCACGATGCCGCCGAAGGCCGAGGTCCGGTCGCAGTCATAGGCGCGGCGGTAGGCGTCGACCAGCGTCTCACCCCGGGCGACGCCGCAGGGGTTGGCGTGCTTGATGATCGCGCAGGCCGGCCCCTCCGCCGGGTCGAACTCGGCCACCAGCTCGAAGGCGGCGTCGGTGTCGTTGATGTTGTTGTAGCTGAGGGCCTTGCCCTGCAGCTGCGTCGCGGTCGCCACGCCGGGGCGCGCGCTGCCGTCGGTGTAGAAGGCCGCCGCCTGGTGCGGGTTCTCGCCATAGCGCAAGGCCTGCGCGAGCGTGCCGGCAAAGGCGCGGCGGCGCGGCGCCGTCTCGCCCAGCGCGCCGGCCATCCAGTTCGACACGGCCGCGTCATAGGCCGCGGTGCGGGCATAGGCGGTCTGTGCCAGCCGCTGCCGGAAGGCGTATCCAGTCGCCCCGTCATTGGCGCCCATCTCCTCGAGCAGGGCGTCGTAATCCTCGACATCCACGACGACGTTGACGAAGGCGTGGTTCTTGGCCGCGGCCCGGATCATGGCCGGGCCGCCGATGTCGATGTTCTCGACACAGGTCTCGTAATCCGCGCCCTGCGCGACCGTCTGCTCGAACGGGTAGAGATTGACCACCAGCAGGTCGATCGCCCCGATGCCGTGGGTCTCCATCGCGGCGAGGTGGGCATCGTCGTCGCGCAACGCCAGGAGCCCGCCATGGACCATCGGGTGCAGCGTCTTGACCCGGCCATCCATCATCTCGGGAAAGCCGGTGATCTCGGCGACGTCCTTGACCGCGAGCCCCGCCTCGCGGATCGCGCGGGCCGTGCCCCCGGTCGAGACCAGCTCCACCCCGCGCTCGGCGAGTGCACGGGCCAGGTCGGTCAGCCCGGTCTTGTCGGAAACGGATAGCAGCGCGCGGCGGACGGGCACGAGATCGGTCATGTCTCTCCTCGGGGTCGGTTCGGGTCTCGGTTCAGTGGACCGGTTCCTCGTCCTCCGCAAGGTCTCGCAACCCCGTCGGGGTCTCTTGCGCCTTGGCCAGGGACCAGTCCACTTGCGTCGCATAGTCCATCACGACGGAAGAGAGAACGATCTGTTTTGTCGCGCGGGGCTTCAGCCGCCCCTTCTCGAGATAGACGCTGGTCTCGAGCGATAGGGTCGCCTTGCCGTCATGGCGGAACACCCAGACCTCGCCCGACTTCAGCGTCAGCGAGACCGCCGCGCCGCCCATGTCGAGCGTGGCGTCCACCTCGGGATGCAGGTGAAAGCGGACATCGAAGGGCACGCCGCGCAAGGCGGTGCGGTCGAGAAGATGCTCGAAGCGGATGCGCTCGCCCTCGCCGAAGGCGCCGAGCGTGTCGGACCCGGCAAGGTGACGGCCATCGCGCCCCAACTCCAGCCACCGCCGATGGGTCAGGCCGTGGCTCTGCACGTAGCCGTCATGGCTCGCGATAAGCTCGAACGCCTCGGGCCCGCTCATCTGCTGCGTCTCGACGCGGCGCGGCCGGTCGACCAGAAGTTCGCGGTAGCGGTTGCCCGTCCAGCCCGTCGGTCCGAGCCGCGACGAGGAGTAGCCGTCGACCACGACCGTCGAATGCGAGGGCGTCGCCCGCCCCGCACGCCGCCAGGCTTCGCCGAAACTGCCGCCTGCCCCGCAGTTGACGATGAGCGGCCGGCGCCCCGAGGTCACCTCGAAGGCCAGCGTGGAGGCGTGACCGTCATGGGAGGCTTCCGTCACCGGGGGCGGCGCGGCATCCATGATCAGGCTCGTCCGGCCGGCCGAGAGCCGCACGAAGCCCATCGCCGGGCCGCTGCGCGGACGGGGCCGCACCCGGGCCTCGGCCAGCGCATGGTCCAGCCGCCCGGGCGCGCCGCGCCCACCGCCATGGAACCGGGCCAGCCCGCCATCGCTGTGGCGCAGGGCGCGCAGCGTCGGCGCGATGCGGGAGATTGCCTCGAGATGGGCGGGATCGGCCGGCCGGTCCGCGGCGTCGAGCACGGCCGCGGCCCAGCTGAGCAGTGTGAAAACCTCCAGCAGTTCCTCCGGGTTGCGGGTCGGCAGGCCGCCCTCGGAATCGATCGACCGCCGGCACTCGGCGCCCAGCGCCCGGACGCCGGGCTTGACCAGGCGCTCCATGCCCTCCAGCGCGAGCCCGGCGGAAACCAGCCCGGCCGCGGCCTCGAAACGGGGCAGGCCCGGGCGCGAACTCTTCCAGCGGCGGTTGAGAAAACGCGCCTGGCGCGCAAGCGCCCGGAAATAGGCCTCGCGCGCACCGGCGTCCTGCCCCGCCATCAGGAACAGCGCGTGGTTGATCCAGCGGATCAGCCGGCGCCCGGCCAGTTCGGGCGTCCAGCCCGGCCCGCGCCCGGTGCCGTAACGCGCGATCCAGTCGGCAAGCCAGGACTGCGCCAGTCGGCGCGCCCGGCTGTCGCCCACCGCGGCCAGGTCGTCGAGCCACGCAAAGCTGTGAACCGCCTCGCGGAAAGGTTGGTCGGGCGGCTCGATCTGCCAGATCGACGCGCCAGGCGCCTCGAAGAGATGGCCCTCGAACATCAGGTTGCCGGCCAGCAGCTGCCGCCCCCGATGCGGGCTGCCGATGCTGCGGGGCTCGGGTTGCGAGACGAAGGCCGTTGCGCCGCGCGACAGGCCGGAGAGCCGCGCATGAAGCCGGGTCATGCCCTGTGACCATCTCTGCGCCAGCCCCACCGACGGGGCCGCGGCTGCCTGTTGGGTCGCCGCCATGGATCGCCTTGCCTGCCCTGTTGTGTTCTTGGGGCGCAGGATAGCCCGGCGCGCCCACCCTGTCACCGGTCCGGCGTCGCGGCACCGTCGGGGCGTGTCAGCCCTGCACCAGGCAGGCGATGTAGAACCCGTCCATGCCGCCCTGCTCGGCCCAGAAATCCGGGCGCAGGCGCAGCGCGCCGCCGGGCGCGGCGGCCTCCGCCGGCAAGCCCAGCGCGGACGGGTCGAGCGGCCGCTGTTCCAGCGCCGGATGACGCGCCAGCGCGGCCGCGACCTGGTCCTCGCCCTCGGCGGGCAGGAGCGAACAGGTGCAATAGACGAGCCGCCCGCCCGGCGCGAGCCAGCCGGCGGCCCGGTCCAGCAGCCGTGCCTGCAGGTCGGTCAGCGCCGCGATATCGCGCGGTTTGCGGACATGGGGCAGATCGGGATGCCGGCGGATGGTGCCCGTGGCGGTACAGGGCGCATCCAGCAGGATCGCATCCGGCGCGCCCGCCGGCGCCCAGTCCAGCGCGTCGGCCACGACCGTTTCCGCGGCAAGCCCCGTCCGCGCAAGGTTTTCCGCAACCCTTTCCATGCGCGGCCCCGAGATGTCGAGCGCCGTCACCCGCGCGCCGGCCGCGGCCAGCTGCATCGTCTTGCCGCCCGGTGCCGCGCAGAGATCGAGGACGGACTGCCCCGCCACCGCGCCGAGACACCGTGCCGGGATCGCCGCGGCGGCATCCTGGATCCACCAGCTGCCCTCGGCGTAGCCGGGCCATTCGGACACCTGCCCGCCAGCCGCGCGGCGCAGGCTGCCCGTGGCCAACCGCGCGGCCCCGAGCGCCTTGGCCAGCGCGTCGGTCTCAGCGGCCGGTTTCAGGGTCAGGTCAAGCGGCGCGCCGGCCTCGTGCGCGGCCTCGATGGACAGGACGGCAGGCTTGCCCCAGGCGGCCACGAGGGGTTTGCGCAGCCAGCCCGGCAACCGCTCGGGGCCCGCCTCCGCCCAAGGTCCGGCACCGGTCTCCACCGCCCGGCGCAGCACGGCGTTCGCCAGCTTGGCGAGCCGGCCGGTCTTGCGGTCCGCCCGCATCAGCCGCACGCCGGTATCGACGGCGGCATGGACCGGCACGTGATCGTGGAAGTGCTCGACCACCGCCAGGCGCAGGACGTTGCGCGCCTTGAGCGGCGGGGGCTTGGACAGGTGCGGCGCCAGAACCGCGTCGGCCCGCCCGAGGTTGCGCAGCACGGTCAGCGCCAGCCGCTGCGCGCGGGCACGATCGGCGGGCACGAGCGCGTCGAGGCCCGGCATGGCGTCGCTCAGCATCCGGCCCTCGGCGAGGACGGCCTGTAACAGCCTCAGCGCGGCGCGGCGGGGGGCAAGCCCGGTGGATGGTTTGCGATCCTTGTCGGTCATCGGCGAAGCCGTATATCAAGGGGGGAACCCGCACAAGAAAGCGCGTGACATGACCGAAGAGACAGAAACGACAAGGCCCGACCTGCCACCCGCGGCGCACCGCGCGCTCGAAGAAGCCGCCGCGCGCAAGAAAGCTGCCCAGGAGGCGGCGCTGCCGCCCGAGCTGGGCGGGCGCGACGGACCCGAGCCAACCCGTTACGGGGATTGGGAAAAGAAGGGCATCGCCATCGATTTCTGAGACCGCGCAGGGCTCAGCGCAGATTCAGGTTGGCCATGTCGCCCTGGCCACGCTCGCCGATGAAACGGATGCGCTGCCCGTCGGTCTGCACGATCTGGCAGTCGTTCTCGAAACTGCGGTCGCCCGCCTGCATCTCGCGGCAGAAGTAATTCCCCTGCCAGGCCCAGCGGCCGGTCACGTCGCGGCCGAAGGCCGAGCCGTCGATCCCGCCCTCGGGTGTCACGCGAAGATTGACGAAGAGCGCCGAAAGCGTGCGCCCCTCGACGATCGACAGGAATTCGGACTTGCTGGTGACGCGCTGCAGCTCGGCTGCTGCAACGGTGGGCATGGCGGCGGCGAGGGCCGCGGCAAAGAGCGTCGGTCGGATCATGTCAGCGTCCTCCTGCCCCCTATACGACGCAGAGGGCGAAGCGGATCACAAACCGAGCACGTCGAGCATGTCGTATTCCCCGGGCTTCCGGTCCTGCCCCCAGAGCGCCGCCTTGACCGCGCCCCGGGCGAAAAGCCTGCGGTCGCTGGCGACGTGACGCAGGACGATGCGCTCGCCTTCGCCCGCGAAGATCACGTCATGCTCCCCGACGATGTCCCCGCCCCGTATCGCATGGAAGCCGATGGCACCGCGCGCGCGTTCGCCGGTCATGCCGTCGCGGGCGCGGTCGGCCACGTCGTCCAGCCGAACGCCACGACCCTCAGCCGCGGCCTCGCCCAGCATCAGCGCGGTGCCCGAGGGCGCGTCGACCTTGTGGCGGTGGTGGGACTCGACCACCTCGATGTCGAAATCGGCATCGAGCGCCGCCGCGACCTGCCGGGTGACCTGGACCAGAAGATTGACGCCCAGGCTCATATTGCCGGCGCGCACGATCACGGCGTGGCGGGCGGCGGCGGCGATTTTCGCCAGGTCGTCCTCTGACAGCCCGGTGGTCCCGATCACGTGGGTGCAGCGCGCCTGCGCGGCCAGCGCGGCATGTTCCACCGTGGCCGCCGGCGCCGTGAAGTCGATCACCGCGTGGGCATGCGCGATCACCTCGAGCGGGTCGTCACTGACCGTGACTCCCATGGCGGCGGCGCCGAGACAGTCCCCGAGATCCCGCCCGATCCAGTCATGGCCCGTGCGTTCGGTCACGCCGGCCAGGTGGGCGGCGGGGTTTTCCCGAACCGTGTCGATCAGCATCCGCCCCATGCGGCCGGAGGCGCCCATGACGGCTATCCCGGTGGTCTCGCGCATCGCCTTCTCCTCTCGCGTCTGGCACGGGTGTATCCGCTTGCGCGCAGCTTGGCAAAGCCCCGGTTGCAGCAGCGGGCGGCTTCGCTTATGTGGGCGCGACGAGGNGACCCCATGAGCAAGAAATCCTTCAACAGCGGTGCCGGCCCGTCGCAACGCCAGCTGCGCGTCGGCGAACTGATCCGGCGCACGCTCTCGGACGTGCTGAACCAGGGCGACGTGCACGACCCGGACCTGAACCGGATGTCGATCACCGTCGGCGAGGTGCGCACTTCGCCCGATCTGCGCGTCGCGACGGTCTTCGTGCTGCCGCTGGGCGGCGAGGGCCGCGACGCCGCGATCGAGGCGCTGAACCGCAATCGCGGCGAACTCCGGCGTCAGCTGAACCGGTCGCTCACGCTGAAGCATTCGCCGGAGCTGCGCTTCGCCATCGACGAGACCTTCGACCGGATGGACGAGACCCGTCGCCTGCTGGAAAGCGACGAGGTGCAGCGCGACCTCGAAGACGGCGACGACGGCGCGGTCTGACAGGACAACGGGGACGGGCATGGGACGGAAACGCTCGAAGGGTCGCGACATTTCCGGCTGGCTGGTGGTGGACAAGCCCGCCGGCGTAACGTCGAGCGCGGTGGTCAACAAGGCGCGCTGGGCTTTCGGCGCGAAAAAGGCCGGCCACGCGGGAACGCTCGACCCGATGGCGACCGGGGTGCTCGCCATTGCCTTCGGCGAGGCGACGAAGACCGTGCCCTATGTGACCGACGCGCTGAAGGCCTATCGTTTCACCGTCCGGCTCGGGCAGGCCACGAACACCGACGACGCCGAGGGCGAAGTGATCGAGGCCTCCGACACCCGCCCGACCGATGACGAGATCCGCGCCGCGCTGGCGCGGTTCCGGGGCGAGATCATGCAGGTGCCGCCGGCCTTCTCGGCGGTCAAGATCGACGGGGAGCGCGCCTACAAACGCGCCCGCGCCGGCGAGGACGTGGCGCTTGCGGCCCGCCCGCTCTGGGTCGAGGAGCTGGAACTCGTCGACCGGCCGGACGCCGATCATGCCGTGCTCGAGATGGTGTGCGGCAAGGGCGGCTACGTCCGCGCGATCGCGCGCGACCTCGGGGCGGCGCTGGGCTGTTGCGGCCACGTGGCCGCGCTGCGCCGGATCTGGTCCGGCCCGTTCGAGGCCGAGGACGGCATCGCCTTCGACCTGCTGGACGAACTGGCCAGGACACCGGAGCTGGACGCGTATCTGCTGCCGCTCGAAACCGGGCTTGCCGATCTGCCGGAACTGCGCTGCACGCCCGAGGGCGCAGCGCGGCTCAGGAACGGCAACCCGGGCATGGTACTGACGGCCGAGGCCGCGTATGGCGAAGAAGCCTGGGCAAGCTACGACGGCCACCCGGTCGCGATCGGGATCTACAAGGCGGGCGAGCTGCACCCCAGCCGGGTCTTCGCCCCGGGCGCATGATCGAACGCGCGCACCAGAAAGGCGACGCCCATTCCGTCGCCGTCTATTCCGACTGCGAACGCTACCGCTATGCGCTGACACGGGTCTGGGACCCGGATGGCACCCGGGCGCTCTTCGTGATGCTGAACCCCTCGACCGCGACCGAGGTTCAGAACGACCCCACGGTGGAGCGCTGCGAACGGCGGGCGCGGGCGCTCGGCTTCGGCGCGTTCCGGGTCTGCAACATCTTTGCCTGGCGCGAGACCGATCCTCGCAAGATGCGCGCGGCCGCCGATCCCGTCGGCCCCGGGAACGACGCCGCGATCCTCGAGGGGTGCGCCTGGGCCGACCGCATCGTCTGCGCCTGGGGCACGCACGGGGCGCATCTGGGGCGCGGCGCGGCGGTCGAGGCGCTGATGCGCCGCACCGGCCGGCCGCTTCTTCACCTGGGCCTGACCAAGGACGGCCACCCGAAACACCCGCTCTATATCGGCTATGCCCGCCAGCCGGAGCGCTGGCGGGACGAAGGGGCCTGACAGGCGCGCCCGGATCGGTTGGAATGCAGCCTGCGAAGGCAGCGCGGGGCGTTGGTGCCGCAGGCGGCGCAGACGGGAAACGAGGAAGGAACGGCGATGCCGGTCATACCGGGCTTCACGCGGCGGCGAATCGATACCAACGGCATCACGCTCTCCGTGCAGGAGGCCGGAAACGGCGCGCCGCTCATCCTGCTGCACGGTTATCCGGAAACCGGGATGTGCTGGGGGAAGATCGCCCCGCGCCTGGCTGACCGGTTCCGGGTGCTCGTCCCCGACCTGCGGGGCTACGGCGAAAGCGACGCCCCCGACGACGACGCGGCGCACAGCGTCTATTCCAAGCGCGAGATGGCCCGCGACATCGCCGGGCTCATCGACGCGGCCGGCCATGACCGCGCCGCGGTGATCGGCCACGACCGCGGCGCGCGGGTGGCCTACCGCATGGCGCTCGACATGCCGGAAAAGGTCACCCGGCTCGGGCTGATCGAGATCGTCGCGACCGGCGATTTCTGGGAAGCCTGGAATGCCGAGATCGCGATGGCTGCCTATCACTGGACCTTCCTTGCCCAGCCCGCGCCGCTGCCCGAGCGCATGATCCGCGCCGATCCGACCACCTATCTCGACTGGACGCTCTCTAGCTGGACCGCGGCGCAATCGCTCGATTGCTTTTCCGCCGCCGCGCTGGAAAGCTACCGGACACAGATGCGGGACCCCGCGCGGGTCGCGGCCATGTGCGCGGANTACCGCGCCGGNGCCACCACCGACCGGTGGCACGACGCGGCCGACCGCGCGGCGGGGCGTCGCATTCAGGCGCCGTTGCGCTATCTTTGGGCGGAGACGGGTTTCCCGGCCCGCACCGGGGATCCGCTGGCGCTGTGGCAAGCCTGGGCCGACCGCGTGACCGGTCGCCCCGTCGCGGGATGCGGGCATTTCGCGATGGAAGAGGCGCCCGACGCGGTGCTGGAAGCGTTCGCGGACTGGCGAACAGAAGAGGATGAGAGCGACGCATGACCAGCGAGCGCGACCGCGAAGAGGACCGTCTCTCCGGGCTGACCGACGAGATCGTGGCACTGCGCGTCGAGCTTGCGCGCCTCAACAGCCATCGTTTCATCCGCATCCAGAACTCGGCCTGGCGGTTGATCGGCATGCAGTTCGCGCGCGGGCTCGCCTTCGGGCTGGGCTCGGTCGTCGGCGCGTCGCTCCTGGTCTCGGTCGTGGTCTTCCTGCTCTCGGAGATCGACTTCATCCCGATCATCGGCGACTGGGCCGCGCAGATCGCCCGCGAGGTCCAGCAACTCGAGCCGTGACTCCCCCCTTTTCTTCGCCGGGCTTTTCCCCTATACGGCCGCATCCGCCAGAGGGGCGGAGCCTCTCCACGGGCCTTGCTGGACGACATCCCGGCTTGCGCCATGAACACATGAAAGGAGACCCCGATGTCGATCACGACGGCTGAAAAGCAGGAACTGGTCAAGGAATTCGGCACCAAGGACGGCGACACCGGCTCGCCCGACGTCCAGGTCGCGATCCTGACCAAGCGCATCACGACGCTGACCGAGCACTTCAAGACCCACAAGAAGGACAAGCATTCCCGCCGTGGGCTTCTGAAGCTGGTCGCCCAGCGCCGCAAGCTGCTCGACTATCTGCGCGGCAAGGACGAGGATCGCTACCGCGACCTGATCAAGCGCCTCGGCATCCGCCGCTGAGCGCCTGCGCGCACCGGACATCCGGAACGCCCGCGCCACCTGGCGCGGGCGTTTCGCGTTTTGGCGGGCATTCGCGGCGCAGGCGGAACCCCGGCACCGTCGCCGGCCGGCAGATCACCGCCAAAAGGCGCGAACGCGGCGCCGTGATCCTGATCGCGGACTCGGCCCGCCGGCCCCGGCGGGGCCGATGCGTGGCCTTTACCCGCCCGGTGCGAATCCCGGCCGGCACGACCCGGGTTCGGCCTCCACGATGGCGAACGTCCAGGGGCTGAGCACCGTGTCCGGGTCCTCGAGCAAAACCTCCCCGACGGTCAGCGCCGACAGGGCCTTTTGCACCCCGTCCTCGTTGAGCGAGACATTCGCGCGGGAGATCAGGGAACTCAGCGTCCTGTTGGTGCTGTTCACCCCCCAGGAGCGGATCGCCATCTCGCCGCGCAGCTCGTTCTGGCTGGCCGCGACCGCTGCGGTCAGCAGGCCGTCCAGCTCAAGGTTTCGCGTCCTCGAAACGATGTCCGCGGTCACCCGGACCCCGACGCCGACACGTTGCAGCCCGGCACCCGGATCCTCGGGCCGGCAGGGCTTGTTCGTGAAGGCGATCACNTATTTCTCGAGGCGATACTTGCCGCGACCGATCGAAGCCGACGATCCCAGGTAGCTCAGGCGCCCGTTCTCCTGCTGTTCGTAAAGCCTGGTCTCCGCCTGCACGATGGACAGCCGGTTCCGGATATCTTCCCGGCTACGGTCCGACCAGCATTCCCCGCCTTCGATGCAGCCGCCGTTTGCATCCCGCCAGTTCTGGACCGGCTCCACGAAAAGGGCATGATCGCCGCCCCGGGAAATCGGGAAGAAGCCTTTAGGCTGCACGCAGGCCGCCAGCAGCAGGGCCGTCAGGCCAAGAGGAAAGATCACTCTCATCACTCGCACTCACTCTCGTCGGGCCCGGCACATTTCCGGGCATCTCCACCACAGGCGCGCGAATCGACACACAGCGGCAACCGCCGCGCCTGGCAGAAGCCTAGCAGGCCTGCACGCGGGCCGGTAGCGCCACATCCCGCTTTCCTCCGGCGCGCATTTCCTGTAAGCCGCGCGCATCTGAGACGTGAGGCCACGGCCCCCGGGCGCATACGTAGGATGAGGGGGCGGCGGCAATGGGGCCGCCAAGCAAACGGGAGAGCCGGAACGCCGGCCGCTTCCAGATAGGATACGCTAGATGTTCAAGACGACGAAACGTGAAATCGAATGGGGGCAGGATACGCTGACCCTCGAAACGGGCAAGATCGCCCGCCAGGCCGACGGCTGCGTGGTTGCCACCTATGGCGAAACCTCCGTGATGGCCGCCGTGACCTTCGCCAAGGAAGCGAAGGAAGGTCAGGATTTCTTCCCGCTGACCGTCCATTACCAGGAAAAATACTATGCCTCGGGCAAGATCCCCGGCGGCTTCTTCAAGCGCGAGGCGCGCCCGTCCGAGAAAGAGACGCTGACCGCCCGCCTGATCGACCGGCCGATCCGTCCGCTCTTCGTGGACGGCTTCAAGCACGAAGTGCTGGTCATGTGCACCGTGCTGAGCCACGACCTTGAAAACGACCCCGACATCGTGGCGATGATCGCGGCCTCGGCGGCGCTGACGCTGTCGGGCGTGCCGTTCCTCGGCCCGATCGCGGGCTGCCGCGTCGGCTTTGCCGATGGCGATTACGTGCTGAACCCGACCGTGGACGACATGGATCACCTGCGGTCCAACCCCGAGCAGCGTCTCGACCTGATCGTCGCCGGCACCAAGGACGCCGTGATGATGGTCGAGTCCGAGGCCTACGAGCTGTCCGAGGAAGAGATGCTGGGCGCCGTCCAGTTCGGCCACGAGCAGATGCAGCCGGTGATCGACATGATCGTCGACATGGCCGAAGACGCCGCGAACGAGCCGTTCGACTTCCAGCCGCCCGATTACAGCGCGCTCTACGACCGCGTGAAGGCGCTGGGCGAGGCGCCGATGCGCGCGGCCTTCGCGATCCAGGACAAGCAGGAACGCCAGACCGCCATTTCCGAGGCCCGCGCGGCCGTCAAGGCCGAGCTGACCGAGGACGAACTGGCCGACGCCAATCTCGGCGCGGCGTTCAAGAAGCTCGAATCCGCGATCCTGCGCGGCGACATCATCGAGGGCGGCGCCCGGATCGACGGGCGCGACAACCAGACCGTCCGCGCGATCGAGAGCGAGGTCGGCATGCTGCCGCGCACGCATGGCTCGGCGCTCTTCACCCGGGGCGAGACCCAGGCGCTGGTCGTCACCACGCTCGGCACCGGCGAGGACGAGCAGATCGTCGACGCGCTGCATGCCTCGTCGCGATCCAACTTCCTGCTGCACTACAACTTCCCGCCCTACTCGGTCGGCGAGGTTGGCCGCGTCGGCCCGCCGGGACGCCGCGAGATCGGCCATGGCAAGCTGGCATGGCGGGCGCTGCAAGCGGTGCTGCCGCCGACGACCGACTTCCCCTACACGATCCGCCTCGTCTCCGAGATCACCGAGTCGAACGGCTCGTCCTCCATGGCGACGGTCTGCGGCTCGTCGCTCAGCATGATGGATGCGGGCGTGCCGCTGAAATCGGCGGTGGCCGGCGTGGCCATGGGCCTCATTCTCGAGGACGACGGCCGCTTCGCCGTGCTGACCGACATCCTGGGCGACGAGGACCATCTCGGCGACATGGACTTCAAGGTCGCCGGCACCGAAGACGGTATCACCTCGCTGCAGATGGACATCAAGGTCGCGGGGATCACGCCCGAGATCATGCGCCAGGCGCTGGCGCAGGCCAAGGACGGCCGGATGCACATCCTGGGCGAAATGTCCAAGGCACTGTCCGAGGCGGGCGACTTCTCGGTCCATGCCCCGCGCATCGAGACCATGCAGGTCCCGACCGACAAGATCCGCGAAGTCATCGGTTCGGGCGGCAAGGTGATCCGCGAAATCGTCGAGGTGTCGGGCGCCAAGGTCGACATCAACGACGAGGGCATCATCAAGATCGCCTCGTCGGACGGCGAAGCCATCAAGAAGGCCCACGACATGATCCACGCGATCGTGGCCGAGCCAGAAGTGGGCGAGATCTACACCGGCAAGGTCGTGAAGATCGTCGATTTCGGCGCCTTCGTGAACTTCTTCGGCAAGCGTGACGGGCTGGTCCATGTCAGCCAGATCGCCGACCGCCGGCTGAAGCATCCCTCCGACGCGCTCGAAGAGGGCCAGGAGGTCAAGGTCAAGCTGCTGGGCTTCGACGATCGCGGCAAGGTGCGCCTGTCGATGAAGGTCGTGGACCAGGAGACCGGCGAAGAGATCACCGAGGACGCGTAAGGCGCGCCACGCCGACACGAAAGAACAAAGGCCCCGGAGCGCGATCTCCGGGGCCTTTCCCGTTCCGGGGATGCCGGGCTTACGCCGGCGCCTTGATCTTGCGGAGATAGGGGAAGACCTCTTCCACCTCGCCGAAGCGGTCCCTGGCATCCGCGGTCGAGACCGACAGCGCCACGATCATGTCGTCACCCTTGCGCCAGTCGGCCGGCGCGGCCAGGTCCTTGCCGTCGGTGGCCTGGATCGCGTCGAGCGCCCGCAGGATCTCGTCGAAGTTGCGCCCGACCGACATCGGGTAGATCAGCATCAGCCGGATCTTCTTGTCCGGGCCGATGATGAAGGTCGTGCGCACGGTCGCGGTGTCGTTGGCGGTGCGCCCGTCGGGCAGGTAGGCCTCCGCCGGAAGCATGTCGTAGAGCTTGGCGATGTCCAGCCCGTCGTCGGCGATGATCGGGAAGGTCATGTCGGCCTTGCCGTAGCTCTCGACGTCGGCCTTCCATTTCAGGTGTTCGGCCACCGGATCGACGGAGATGCCGATCACCTTGGTGTTGCGCTTGGCGAATGCCTCGGAGAGGTTCGCGGCGGCGGCGAACTCGGTGGTGCAGACCGGCGTGAAGTCCTTGGGATGGCTGAACAGGACGGCGTAGCCATCGCCGATCCAGTCATGGAAATCGATGTTCCCCTCGGTGGTGTCCGCGGTGAAGTTCGGGGCGACGTCGTTGATACGCAGGGCCATGAAATCCTTCCTCTTGGGGCATGCGGGATGTGCGACTCGTGGGTCATAGATATCCAGCGCTGCATCTGCATGAACCCCCCGCCTTGCGGAAACCGGGGCCCGGTGACAGAGTGTCGCGCGACCAGACCAGAAGGGGACGGACCATGCTCGAGAAACGGGACTTCTATATCGCCGGGGAATGGACGGCGCCGGCCGCAGGCAGCGATTTCGAGGTGATCGACCCCTCGACCGAAGATGCCTTCGCGGTGATCTCGCTCGGCGGCCAGGCCGATACCGACCGGGCCGTGGCCGCGGCGCGCGACGCCTTTCCCGGCTGGATGGAAACACCGCCGGCCGACCGGATCGCGGTGCTGGAACGGCTCTACGACGTCTACAAGTCCCGGATGGACGAAATGGCCGCCGTCATCAGCCGCGAGATGGGCGCCCCGATCGACATGGCCAAGGCCCAGCAAGCGCCGGCGGGACTCGGCCATATAAAGAATTTCATCCGCGCCGCGCGCGACTTCGCGTTCGAGCGCCCGCTCGGCCCGCATGCGCCCGATGACCGCATCCTGATGGAACCCGTCGGCGTCTGCGGGCTGATCACGCCCTGGAACTGGCCGATGAACCAGGTCACGCTCAAGGTGATCGCGGCGATGGCGGCGGGCTGCACCATGGTTCTCAAGCCCTCCGAGATCGCGCCGCTCTCGTCGGCCCTCTTCGCCGAGATGGTCGACGCGGCCGGGGTCCCGCCCGGGGTCTTCAACCTGGTCAACGGCGACGGGCCCGGCGTGGGCACGCAGCTCTCGGCCCATCCGGATGTCGACATGATCTCCTTCACCGGCTCGACCCGCGCCGGGATCGCGATCTCGAAAACCGCGGCGGACACGCTGAAACGGGTCCACCTGGAACTGGGCGGCAAGGGCGCCAACCTGGTCTTCGCGGATGCCGACGAAAAGGCGGTCAAGCGCGGCACGCTGCATTGCTTCAACAATACCGGGCAAAGCTGCAACGCGCCGACCCGCATGCTGGTCGAGGCCGGCGCCTACGAACAGGCGGTGGAAACCGCGCGCGCGGTAGCCGAGAAGATGGCCGTCGGCCCCGCCGACGCCGAGGGTCGCCACATGGGTCCGGTGGTCAGCCAGGCACAGTTCGACAAGGTGCAGGACCTGATCCAGAAGGGCATCGACGAGGGCGCGCGCCTGGTGGCCGGCGGCCCGGGCCGCCCCGAGGGGTTCAATCGCGGCTGGTTCGTCCGCCCCACGGTCTTTGCGGATGTCACCAACGACATGACCATCGCGCGCGAGGAGATCTTCGGCCCCGTGCTCTCGATCATGCCCTTCGAGACCGAGGAAGAGGCCATCGCCATCGCCAACGACACCCCCTACGGGCTGACCAACTACGTCCAGAGCGCGGACGCGGCCCGCCGCAACCGCGTGGCGCGGCGGCTCCGGTCGGGCATGGTGGAAATGAACGGCCAGCCCCGCGGCGCCGGCAGCCCCTTCGGCGGCATGAAGGCCAGCGGCAACGGCCGCGAGGGCGGCGTCTGGGGCATCGAGGACTTCCTCGAGGTCAAGGCCGTCAGCGGCTGGGGCGGGGCGTGACCGCCCCCGTCCAAGTGGCCCAAATATCCCCCGCGCGGCGCGCATGAAATCCGGCGCCGCAGGCGCCGTCAGCCCCCGCCGCCAGAGAAGTCGTAGCGGAAATTGCAGTGACTCGCGCCGGCCAGGATGGTCTGGGTGCGGCTCAGCCGCGCCCCGGGATTGAACCCCTCGATCAGGGCGAAATCCCGGTTGCAGGACAGCACCGCGCCCAGCTCCTCGATCCCGAGCGCGCGGTAAAGCTCGGCATAGCGGCAGCGCGTGACGTTGAAGGACAGCGTCTCGTCGGTCTGCTCGAGAACCTCGATCTCCAGCGCGTCGTCGCGCGTCCAATGCTGCAGCGTCTCGAGAAACGCCTCCGGCCCGTCACCGTACCGCTCCGACAGCGCCGCGCCCTGGTCCTGCGCGATCTTCACCACCGTGTCGCGCACCACCTCCAGCACCGCGTCCCGGCCGAAGCGGTCGGCCAGCGCCTCGACGATCGGCGCGACGATCCGGGCCTCGGTCTCGCGGCGGGTCAGGACGCCAAGCGTCTCGGTCAGGCGGTCGGGGGGCGGGGGTGGGCTGTCATCCGTCATGGGGCCAGTCTAGGCGCCGGGCCTCAGAACGGGCAAGGGGCGGAAAAGGTCATGCCCACGCCGCCATCGGGATGGCGCAGCCGCAGGCTCTCGGCATGGAGCTGCAGCCGGTCGGCGGCCGTCAGCGCCGCGCCGCTGGCGTAGAGCGGATCGCCCAGGATCGGGTGGCCGATCTCCTTCATGTGGACGCGCAACTGGTGGCTGCGCCCGGTTTTCGGAAACAGCCGCAGCCGTGTCGCGTCCGCCTCGCGCCTGACCACGCGCCACGTGGTCTCGGCGGGCTTGCCGGCATCGAAATCGACCTTCTGGCGCGGGCGGTTCGGCCAGTCGACGATCAGCGGCAGCGCGACCGTGCCGGTTTTCTCGACCACATGCCCCCGGACCCGCGCCACGTAGACCTTGCGGACATGGCGCCGTTCGAACTGAAGCCCGAGATGGCGCTGTGCCGCGCGCGTCAGCGCGAAGACCATGACGCCGGAGGTATCGAGATCCAGCCGGTGCACCAGCAGCGCCTCGGGGAAGGCCGCCTGCACGCGGGCCAGCAGGCAGTCGGCCATGTGCGCCCCGCGTCCCGGCACCGACAGCAGCCCGGCCGGCTTGTCGACCAGCAGCAGGTGGCTGTCGCGGTGGATCACTTCGGGCGCGCCCGGTGGCGGATCGTATACGAAATCGTTCATCGGCGCCCGGGATAGCATGGCGGAGGCCGGGGGAAACCCCCCGGCGCCTCAATACTCGTCGAGATGCGGCAGGCCGTCGGCGCCGATCTCGTAATAATCGCCTTTCCAGCGCGTGAAGATGTGCTTCTCGAGCGTCAGCCCCGTGGGCGCCTCCAGCGCGCCGCCGGAGACCGAGATCCTGTCGTCGCCGTCCATCTCCCAGAACAGCGTCGCGCCGCAACGGCTGCAGAACCCCCGCCGCGCGAAATCGCTCGACCGGTACCAGGCCAGGCCCGTCTCGACGGTAAGCCGCATCCGGTCCCGCGGCACCTCCGTCGAGGCCCAGAAATGGCCCGAAACCTTGCGGCATTGGCCGCAATGGCAGGCGGTCACGGGTCGGGCCGGACCCTCGATCTCGAAGGCCACGGCCCCGCAAAGACAGCTCCCCGTCAGCATCTTCCCCTCCTCGATGCGGTTACCGCTCCAGACTGCCCCAGCGCGCCCGCGATGCAAATTCATTTCGGCGGGCCATCGGGGGGCGTATCGGCTATGCTGGCCGGGCCATGACCCGGAGGCGCGCCGCCATGAACCCGAACCGCCAGCTGATCGACCGCATCCAGGCCCTCGAGGAGGACCTGGAGCGGGAATTCGCCGCCCGGCGCCGCCAGTTCGCCTACCGGCTGGAGCGCGGCCGCGTGATCTTCGAGGACTCGGTACGACAAAGCCATCACGGCTTTCGCCGCGGGCTGCGCGACTACCTGCGCCATCCCAAGCCGCTGGTGGTCCTGACCGCCCCGCTGATCTACGGCCTGATCGTGCCGCTGGTCCTGCTGGATTTCTGCGTGACGGTCTACCAGCTGGTCTGCTTCCGGGTCTACCGCGTCCCGCGGGTCCGCCGCGGCGACTACATCGTCATCGACCGCCAGCATCTCGGCTACCTTAACGCGCTGGAAAAACTCAACTGCGCATATTGCGGCTATGCAACCGGCCTCATCGCCTATGTCCGCGAAATCGCCGCACGGACCGAACAGTTCTGGTGCCCGATCAAGCATGCCCGCCGGGTCGAGGGCATCCATTCCCGCTATCCAGGTTTCGCCGAATACGGCGATGCCGCGGCCTACCACCAGGAGCTGGAAGAGTTGCGCGCGGCGCTGCGGACCCGGCGCGACTGACCCGACCGGCAGGGTTCCGCTAGCGGCCCGGCTATCGGTTTTACATTGCCGATGCGCGGCGTTAGGCCCGGCGCCAATCGAGCAACACCGAAAAACATCAAGGAGTCACATGCTCAACCGACGTGTGCTGCTGCGCGGCGGGCTCGCCGCTGCGGCCGCTACCCTGTCGAGCCCGGCGCTGGCCGGGACCGACTACAAGCTCCATCTTCTGCGTGAACGCACCGACGAGGTGTTTCACGGCGTCTATATCCGCGATACCTTCTTCGGCGGCCCGAAAGTCGACCCGGATGCCCTGCCCGAGATCGACTGGATCCTGCGCGACATCCTGACGGATGCCACCCGGCGGATGGATCCGGACCTGCTGTTGCTGGCGCTGCGCATCCAGGTTCGGACAGGCGGTGCGCCGCTCGTCGTCACATCGGCCTTCCGAACGGAGTCCACCAATGCGCGGGTCGGCGGCGCCCCGCAAAGCCGCCACATCACGGCCCAGGCGCTCGACATCAAGATCGCGGGCAAGAGCACGACCGACATCGCCGCCATTGCGCGGGAGGCCGACGCCGGGGGCGTCGGGCGCTACCCGCGGCGGGGCTTCGTGCATGTCGATACCGGGATGCGACGCGACTGGGTCGGCTAAGCCGCGCTCAGGCCCACCATTCCGCGCTCTGCATCTCGCGCAGCCGCGACGCCGTGCGCTCGAACTCGAACGAGCCTTCGCCCTCGACGTAGAGCCGCTCGGGCATGGCCGCGGCCGAAGCCACCAGCCGCACCTTCGCCTCGTAGAGCGCATCGACCAGCGTCACGAAGCGCTTGGCCTCGTTGAAGTTCGACCGCGAGAGTTGCGGGATGCCGTGCAGGATCAGCACCCGGACCGCGCCCGCGATGGCAAGGAAATCGGCCGGCCCGTGCGCCTGGCCGCACAGGTCCCAGAAACTGGCCCAGCCGACGCCGTTGCGGAACGCGGGCAGCACCACCTCGCGGCCCTTCACCGGCAGGTGCAGGGGGTCCCCCGGACCGCCCGCGAACTCGTCCCAGATCGTGGCGAGGGCGCGCCGGGCACGTTCGTCGGCCGGCGTGAAATAGACCTGACCGCCGGCCAGCCGGTCCTGGCGATAGTCGTTCGGGCTGTGCAGGTGATGGATTTCCAGCCGCGCGTTCAGCATGTCGATGAAGGGCAGAAAGAGCTGGCGGTTCAGCCCGTCCTTGTAGAGATCCTCGGGCGGCCGGTTCGACGTTGTCACGACCGCCACCCCGGCGTCGAACAGCTTCTCGAAGAGACGGCCGACGATCATCGCGTCGGTGATGTCGGTGATCTGCATCTCGTCGAAGCAGAGCAGCCGCACGCGCTCGGCCACCTCGTCGGCCACAGGGGCGATGGCGTCGTCGGCACCGGTCTTGCGGATCTCGTGCAGGCGCGCGTGGATCTCCTGCATGAAGGCGTGGAAATGGACCCGCCGCTTGGCCTCGACATGCGTCTCGTCGAAGAAGAGATCCATCAGCATCGACTTTCCGCGCCCGACGCCCCCCCAGATGTAGAGCCCGGTCGGCGCGTCGGCCGGTGCCTTGCGGAAAAGCCCCTTGAGAAAGCCCCCCCCGGAGGCCGCGCGCTGTGCCTCCAGCGTCTCGCGGATGGCCTCCAGCCGNTGGAGCACGGCGATCTGCTCGGGATCGTAGCGCAGCCTGTCCGCCGCGACCCGGGCNTCGTAGACCTCTTCCAGCGTTTGCGGCATGGCNCCCCTCGTTCGACCGGCGCGGACCATAACGGGCGCNTGCNGGAAGATCGACAAGAAAAGATCCGTCCCCCGGCAGGATGCCGGCGCGGCCGCTGCGATCCTTGTCCGGCTGCCGCTGCGCGCGGCACCGCGGGCGACGCGCCGGCCGGGCGCGGCGCCCCGGGGCTCAGGCGGTGTCTCGCAGGAAGGTACGGATCGCGCCCAGCACCGCCTTGGGATGCGTGTAGACGAGGCCGTGACCGGCCCCGGGGATCTCGGTCTGCACGGCCGCGGGATTGGCGGCGCCCAGCGTCGCCGCGTTGCCCGGCGGTATGACCGGATCGGCCGCGCCCCAGACGGCCAGCACGGGAACCCGCGCGGCGGCGAGGGCGCGGTGGCCGTCGGTCATGTCGGTGCCCAGCGTGTGGCGCTCGCTCGACAGCACGGCCTGGAGAAACCCGCGGAACCGCGTCATGCGCTCGAGGTTCCGTCCCATTTCCGGGATCACGCTGCCCGCCCCCACGGTCCGGGCCAGGCGCCTGCCGTAATACCCGCCCAGCACGGTGAAAAGCCAGTCGCCCAGGACCGGCACCCGGGCACAGAACCGGAGGAACCCGTCCGGCACATAGCGGAACCCCGCCGGGGCGATCAGGATCAGCCGCGCCACGCGCTCGGGGTGCTGCGCCGCCCAGTCCGCCGCGATCAGCCCGCCCATGGAATAGCCGACCAGCGTCACCGGGCGGGTGAAGCCCTCGGCCGCGATCAGTTCGTCGAGCTGCTGGGTGAACAGGGCCGGCGTCTGCCGGCCGAGCGGGCGCGCCGAGTAGCCCCGCCCGTAAAGATCGTAAGACAGCACCCGGAACCCGGCCCGCGTCAGCCCCGGGATCATCGCGTTCCAGACGAAGCTCGGGGTGGTGAGCCCGTGCACCAGGATCGCGGCCGGGCCGTTTTCCTCGCCGTGCCAGCGGTAATGGGTCGGCCCCCGCGAAAGATTGGCGAACCGGCCGGGCGCCGCACGGCGGGTCCGGGCATTGACCGGCTTGCGGAGCAGCTCCACCAGCGCCCAGGCCCCCGCGGCGGCCAGGAAAAGGGCGATCAGCCCCGCCATGCGTCCAGCACGTAACGGCCGGTCATCAGGTCTAGATGCGCGCCGCCCCCGTTCTTGAACAGCGTGATCTCGCCGGCATCCTGCCGGGCGAAACCGCCGCCGGGCAGGTCGTAGTAATCGGCCTGGATATCGGCTTCGGAAATCGCGCCCGCGGCCAGCGGGATCTTCAGCTCGCCGATATGGCCGATGGTGGTGTCCCGGCTGTCCACGAAGATGCGCGCGCGCTGCAGCGCGGTATCGTCGGCCTCGCGCATGTCCGGGCGGAAGGCGCCGATCAGGTCCAGGTGCTGACCGGGCCGCAGCCACGCGCCGCGGATCACGGGCTGCTTCGCCATCGTGGCGCAGGTTATGATGTCGGCTTCGGCCACCGCGGCTTCGAGATCCGGCGCGACGGCGATCCCGACCCTGCCGGCGAACTCGGCCGCAACCGCCTCGGCGCCGGCGGGCGTGCGGTTCCAGACGGTGAACTCCGCGTCCGGGAAGGCGGCGGAATAGGCATCGACCAGCGACCGCGCGACGGTGCCCGCGCCGACGACGAGGATGCGCCGGCTGTCCGGCCGCGCCAGCCGGCGGGCCGCCAGCAGCGAATCGCCGGCCGTCTTCCACTTGGTGACGAGGTGGAAATCCACCACCGCCTCGAGCTCGCCCGTGCCGTCGGCATAGAGGCACATGCCGCCGTTGATGGTGGGTTTGCCGGCGTCCGCGTTGCCCGGAAAGATCGTGGCGGATTTCACCGCGATCCCCATGCCGTCGATCCAGGCCGCGCGGTTCAGCAACGTGTCGTCGCCACGGTAGAGGAAGCCGTCGGTGATCTCGGCGCGCGGCATCTCGTGACCGGCCGCCAGCGCGTCGGTCAGTGCGATCCAGTCCATCCGGGCCTCGGCGTCGAAGCCGATGATTTCCACGCTCATGCCGCGTCCTCCTCTGTCAGCAGGCCATGGGCCACGAGTTCGGCCGCCCAGCCCGCGGCGCCCTCGAACCGGTGGGCCCGCCAGCCACGCGCCCGCGCCGCGGCGATGTTGTCGTCGCGATCGTCGGTGAACAAGAGCCGATCGGGCGCGATCCCGCAATCGGCCTCCACCATGGCGTAGATCTCCGGCTCCGGTTTGATCACGCCCATGTGGCCGGAAATGTAGCGCCGGTCGAATTCCGAAAGGAAGTCATATTCCGCCTCGGCGATCTCGAAGCTGCCGATGCCGAAATTCGTCAGGGCGAAGACCGGAACGCCGCGGGCGCGCAGCGCCCGCAGCAGCCGCACGGACCGGTCGATGGCCGGGCGTGCGATCTCGAGCCAGCGGTCATGCCACATGCGGATATGCTCTGCGAAGTCCGGATAGGCCGCGGCCGTGGCATAGATCGTCTCGCGGAAATCGGCGCCCCGGTCGACGGCGTCGTTCATGCCGTGCAGGTCCACCGTCGCGAAGAGCCGCTTGCGATCCTCGACCGGCATCACGGTGTCGTAGAAGCGTTCCGGCTGCCATTCGATCAACACGTTGCCGATGTCGAAGATCACCGCCTCGGGTCTGGGCATGCGCCGCTCCTCTGTCCGTTCCGGCCCGTTCTAGCCCGGTCGGCGCGGCTTGGAAACCGCGCTCAGCCCTGCGCGGCGGCCCGAAGCGCCCGGTCGAGCGCATCGAGGAACCGCGCGCGGTCCTGCTTGCCGAACCCCCGCCCGCCGCCCTGGCGGAACGGATCGGCGGCGCGCAGGTCGGCCATCAGGTCCCGCGTGGCGAGCAGGTTGCCGATATTCGCCTCGGTAAAGGGGCGCCCGTCATGCCCCAGCACCGCGGCGCCGGCGGCGATGCATTTCGCGGCCAGCGGGATGTCGGCCGTCACCACCACGTCGCCGGGCCCGGCCCGGTCCGCGATCCACATGTCGGCGACGTCCGGACCCTCGGGGACGTAGACCACCTCGACCAGCGGGTGCGGCGACGGCCGCAGCCCGCCATTGGCGACCAGAAACAGCGGAACGCCGTGCCGCTCGGCCACGCGCTCGGCCTCGGCCTTGACCGGGCAGGCGTCGGCATCGACGAAGACGCGGCTCAACGGCCGCTACCCGTAGAGCGCATCGGCGTGAAAGGCGACGTGATCCTCCATGAAGGAGGCGACAAAGAAATAGCTGTGATCATAGCCCGGCTGCATCCGGAACTGCGCGCCCTGCCGCCGCTCGGCGATGGCGCCGGCAAGCGCCTCGGGCATCAGGCGGTCGAGGAACTGGTCATCGGTGCCCTGGTCGATCAGCATCGGCCCGTCGAACCCCTCGGCGCGCATCAGGAGCGTCGCGTCATGCGCCGCCCAGCCGGCTTCGTCGGCGCCCAGGTAGGCGGTGAACTGCTTGCGTCCCCAGTCCGACACGGTCGGATGCGCGATCGGCGCGAAGGCCGAGACGGAGCGGAACCGGCCCGGCAGCGACAGGGCCATGGTCAGGGCCCCGTGCCCGCCCATGGAATGGCCGGTGATCGCCTGCGCGTCCTCGTCGAGCGGGAAATCGTTGAAGACCAGGCGCGGCAGTTCCCCGGTCACGTAGTCCCACATCCGGAAATGCGGGGCCCAGGGCGGCTCGGTCGCGTTCACGTAGAACCCCGCCCCCTGGCCGAGATCGAAGGCATCGTCATCCGCGATCCCGTCGCCGCGCGGACTGGTGTCGGGAAAGACCAGCGCGATCCCGTGCTCGGCCGCCCAGCCCTGCGCACCGGCCTTTACCATGGCGTTCTCATGGGTGCAGGTCAGCCCCGAGAGATACCAGAGCACGGGCACCGGCCCGTCGCCGGCAGCCGGCGGCAGGTAGAGCCCGAAGGTCATGTCGCAGCCACAGACGTCCGAAGGATGGGTGTAGACCCCCTGCACCCCGCCGAAGGCCCGGTTTTCGGAGATGGTCTGCATCGCGCGTCCTCCCTGTTGCCAGTTTCGGCGTAGCGCGCCGCCGCGGGTGGGGCAAGCCCGGAACCGCCTAGCCCAGGCCGCTGACCCAACCGATCACCAGCGACAGGGTCAGGATGCTGGCAGCCGTCGAGATCAGGATCGTCGCCGAGACCCGCGTCGGCGCCACGCCGTAATGCTGGGCCAGCATGTAGACGTTGCCCGCCGTCGGCAGCGCGGCGGCGGCGATCATCACGCCGGCGGCGTAGGGCTCCACCGGGAAAAGCAGCAGCGCCGAGAGCGCCACCGCCCCCGGGTGCAGCACCAGCTTGGAGAAGGACAGCCAGGCCGCCACCTCGACCCGCTCGGCCGATTTCGAGGCCAGCGAGGCCCCGATGGCGAAGAGCGCCCCCGGTGTCGCGGCGGAGCCCAGCAATTCCACGAAGGCGTTGAGCGGTCCCGGTATGGGCAGCGCCAGCGCCGACCAGGCCAGCCCCAGGGTGATCGACACGATCATCGGGTTCTTGATCAGCCCCTGCCCGACCGTGCGCAGGATGCCCAGCGACATCCGCCCGTCACGCGCCCCGGTGATCAGGATCACGATCAGGCTGCCGAAGACGATGAGATCGACGGCCAGCACCATCATCACCGGGCCGATCGCGCGATCGCCAAGCAGCAGCACCAGCATCGGGATGCCCAGGAAGCCGACATTCCCGATCACCGCGCACTGCGCCTCGACCGCGGCCTCCTCCACCCCCTTGCGCCGCAAGAGCGCCACCGCGGTGGCGAGCAGGTAGATCGCGGCGGTGGCCCAGAGATAGGCGGCGATGAAGATGCCGTCGAACACCTCGTCCAGCGAGAGATTGGCCGAGAAGCGGAACAGCATCGCCGACAGCGCGAAGTAAAAGACGAATTTCGTCAGCCAGGCGGTGGCCGCCTCGGTAAAGAAACCGGTCCGCCCGGCGCCGTAACCGACACCGATGATGGCAAAGAACGGCAGGGTCTCGAGGAAGATCGCCAGCATGGGCAGGCGCTTAGCATGCGCCGCCCCGGCCTGCCAGACCTGCCTAGCCGCCGCCGATCAGAACCCCGGCCGCGAAGACCAGCGCGCCGCCCAGGACAACCTGGAAGGTCGCGCGCAGGAAGGGCGTTTCCATGAAGCGGTTCTGGATCCAGGCGATGGCCCAAAGCTCGATGAACACGACCACGATCGCGGTGATCGTCGCGGTCCAGAAGTCGGGGATCAGGTAGGGCAGCGCATGGCCGAGCCCGCCCACGGTCGTCATCACGCCCGAGGCGATACCGCGCTTGAGCGGGCTGCCGCGGCCCGACAGTTCCCCGTCGTCCGAGGCTGCCTCGGTGAAGCCCATCGAGATCCCGGCCCCGACCGAGGCCGCGAGCCCGACGAGGAAGGTCGTCCAGGTGTCCTGCGTGGCGAAGGCGGTGGCGAAGATCGGCGCCAGCGTCGAGACCGAGCCGTCCATGAGCCCTGCCAGGCCCGGCTGCACCCAGGTGAGGACGAACTGGCGCTTCGCGACGCGGCTTTCCTCGTCTTCGGCCTCGGCGCCGAGATGTTCCTCGGCCAGGCCGACGGCGGTTTCCTGGTGCCCGGCCTCGGCGGCGGCGAGATCGCCGAGCAGCTTGCGCGTATCCGCATCCTGCGTGCGTTGCGCGGCCTTGCGGTAGAAGGCCTCGGCGTCGCGCTCCATCATCGCGGCCTCGTCGCGGATCCGTTCCAGCCCGAGATTCTCGATCAGCCAGACCGGCCGGCGCGAATAGTATCCGGCGACGTGCTCGCGCCGGATCAGCGGGATCACGTCACCGAAGCGCTTCTTGTGCAGGTCGATCAGCCGCTGGCGATGGCCGTCCTCTTCCTCGGCCATGCCGTCGAAGATCTTCGCCGTGGCCGGGTAATCCTCGCGCAGCTTCTCGGCATAGCTCCGGTAGATGCGCGCGTCGTCCTCCTCCGACGAAATGGCCAGCGCCAGGACCTCTTGCTCGTCAAGGTCCGCGAAACGCCGCCGCGAGGATACGCCTGGGATCATGGGACACTCCATTTCTTTAGAACGATTCTAAATTAGCACCGGTGGCGCGATGTGCAAACCGACTCCGGCCAGGCTGCGACAATAGTGAACGGCTTGGTTCATTTTCGGCTTGATATCTGAACCGGTCGGTTTATTTTTAAAAAGTGAACCAACCAGTGCATTTTGGAGTGCCGCGATGACCCGTATCCTGACCGCCCTGTTCCTCGCGTTCGCTGCCGGTCCGGCCGCCGCCGGGGGGATCTTCTTCGATTTCCCGGTGCTGACCTGGCCCGAACCGGCCCCCGCCCCGGCAAGCCGGGACACCGCCGCCGACACCCTCGCCCCGGCCCCGTCGCGATGACCCGCGCCGGCGCGCTTGCAGCCCCGGAACTCGGCGGACTAAACTCCGCCGGGGGATGGGGAGACCACGCATGAGCACTGCCGCGGCCGAGATCAAGAAAGGCCGGAAATTCGACCAGGTGCTCGAGGGCGCGCGCATGATCTTCATGCGCGACGGCTTCGAGGGCGCCAGCGTCGACGATATCGCGCGCGCCGCCGGGGTCTCCAAGGCGACGCTCTACAGCTATTTCCCCGACAAGCGGCTGCTCTTCCTCGAGGTGGCCCGCATGGAATGCAACCGCCAGGCCGAGGAAGCGCTGGCCGTCATGGACACCGCGGCCCCGCCGGAGGTTTTCCTGCGCGAGGCCGGCGGACGCATCCTGACATTCTTCCTGTCAGATTTCGGCCAGCAGATGTACCGCATCTGCGTCGCCGAGTCCGCGCGTTTCCCGGAACTCGGCTGCCGCTTCTACGACTCCGGCCCGGCGCTGCTGCGCGACCGGCTGACGACCTACCTCTCCGAGGCGGAGGCGCGGGGCGAATTGCGGATCCCCGACATGGACCTTGCCGCCAACCAGTTTGCCGAACTGTGCAAGAGCGACCTCTTCGTCCGGTCGATCTGCGGCGTCGCCGGCGAGATCACCCAGACCGACATAGGCCGCGTGGTCGACGGGGCGGTGGAGATGTTCCTCGCGCGCTACGGCACGGGCCGGGGGTAACGGGGCCGTCCGGCCGGCGGGGCGCTCAGCCCTTCTTTTTCCGCTCGGGCTTGATCCGGGCACGCAGCCCGGTGCCGCTGCGCTCGACCTCGAAATGGCCGGTCTTTTCAAGCAGGTCCGACAGCTTGGGGCTGCCATAGGTGCGCGGGTCGAAATCCGGGTTCGCCGCCACGACCTGTTGGCCAAGCCGGCCGAGCGCCACCCATTCGGCCTCTTCGTCGAGACTGCGGAGCGCCGCCGTCAGCAACGGCACCGCCTTCGAGGGCGGCTCCTTGCGGGCGCTTGTCCCGCCCCGCCCGGCGCTCCGGCCGGTTTCGGTCTCGCCCGCCTCCGACGCCAGCAGGTTCTCGACGAAGATGAACCGCTTGCACGCCTTTCGGAAGGCGTCCGGGGTCTTTTTCTGGCCGATCCCGTAGACGTCGAGCCCCTGTTCCCGGATGCGGCTGGCGAGCCGGGTGAAATCGCTGTCCGACGAGATCAGCACGAAGCCGTCGAAGCGGCCCGAATGCAGGATGTCCATCGCGTCGATGACCAGCGCGATGTCGCTGGCGTTCTTGCCCACGGTATTGGCCGGCGAATGGTGCGGCACCAACGCGTAATGCGCCAGGCGGTCAGACCAGCCCTTGAGCTGCCCGCTGGAGAAATCACCGTAGATCCGGCGGACACTCGCCTCGCCCAGGCTGGCGATCTCCTCGAAGATCGCCTCCGCCCATTGCGGCGAGGTGTTGTCGGCGTCGATCAGGACGGCGAGAAGCGGTGTGCTGTCTGTGCTGGCGGCCATGGGCCCTCCGCTGTCAAAGGTGGCGGTACATCACGAGCGCGTCGACATAGCCCCTGTCCGGATGGCGAAACGCGCCTGGCAGGCGTCCGACCACATCGAAACCGTAATCGGCCCAGATGGCAATGGCGCGGCTGTTGGTCTCGACCACGAAATTGAACTGCATCGCGCGGTAGCCGGTCGCCCGCGCGGTCTCGAGCGCGTGCTCCAGCATCGCCCGCGCCACGCCCCGCCCGCGCGCCGCCGGCGCGGTGACGAAGCCGGCATTGGCCACATGCGCCCCGCCACCGCCCTGGTTCGGCATCAGGTAATAGGTCCCCAGCACCGTGCCGTCCGCATCCTCGGCAAGATAGGTCCGGTGCGGCGCACCCAGCCACCAGGCGAGCGCCGCGTCGCGGGACAGGCCCGGATCGACCGCATAGGTGTCGCCGGCGCGCAGGACCGGTTCGAGAATGGACCAGGTTCGGTCGGCATCCGCCGCCGTCGCGGGCCGGATCGACAGGCCGGTCACCGGGTCAGTAGACGACGACCGACCGGATCGACTTGCCCGCGTGCATCAACTCGAAGCCCTGGTTGATCTCGTCGAGGCTCAGCGTGTGGGTGATCATCGGGTCGATCTCGATCTTGCCCTGCATGTACCAGTCCACGATCTTCGGCACGTCGGTGCGCCCGCGCGCCCCGCCGAAGGCCGTGCCTTTCCATGTCCGGCCCGTGACCAGCTGGAACGGCCGGGTGGAGATTTCCGCGCCCGCCGGCGCCACGCCGATGATGATCGACTCGCCCCACCCCTTGTGCGCGCATTCGAGAGCGGCGCGCATCACCTGCACGTTGCCCGTCGCGTCGAAGCTGTAATCGGCCCCGCCCTTGGTCAGGTCGACGAGGTAGGGCACAAGGTCGCCCTCGACCTCGCTCGGGTTCACGAAGTCGGTCATGCCGAAGCGTTCGGCCATCTCGCGCTTGGCCGGGTTCAGGTCCACGCCCACGATCTGGTCGGCCCCGATCAGCCGCAGCCCCTGGATGACGTTCAGCCCGATACCGCCCAGGCCGAAGACCACCGCGCGGCAGCCTGGCTCGGCCTTGGCGGTGTTGATCACGGCCCCCACGCCCGTGGTGACGCCACAGCCGATGTAGCAGACTTTTTCAAAAGGCGCCTCGGGGTGGATCTTGGCGACGGCGATCTCGGGCAGGACCGTGTAGTTGGAGAAGGTCGACGTTCCCATGTAGTGCAGGATCGGATCGCCATCGAGCGTCGAGAAGCGCGAGGTGCCGTCCGGCATCACGCCCTGCCCCTGGGTCGAACGGATCGACTGGCAGAGATTGGTCTTGGGGTTGAGGCAGTATTCGCATTCCCGGCATTCCGGCGTGTAGAGCGGGATGACGTGGTCGCCCTTCTTCACGCTGGTCACCCCGGGCCCGGTATCGACGACGACCCCGGCGCCCTCGTGACCGAGGATCGCGGGGAAAAGCCCCTCGGGGTCGGCACCCGAAAGGGTGAAATCATCGGTGTGGCAGATGCCGGTGGCCTTGATCTCGACCAGGACTTCGCCCTCCCGCGGGCCGTCCAGGTTCACGTCCATGATCTCGAGCGGCTTTCCGGCTTCGGTGGCGACGGCGGCGCGGGTCTTCATCTTTGGCCTCCCTGGGCGACTGGCTCTGCCCGGGAGTCTGTTCCAAACCGCGCCGCGGTGCAACGCCGCCCTGCGCCGGACCGCGGCCATTTTGCGACGGATTGGCGCCGCCAGCGCGCCGATATCAGTCCTTTTCGATGCGATAGTCCTGGTGGCAGGCCTTGCAGGCGCCACCGATGCCGCCCATCGCGGCGCGAAGCCCGTCGAGATCCGTGACGTCACCGGCCCGCGCCGCGGCGACGGCGAGATCCTCGGACTTCGCGGTGAAATCGCCCCAGTTCTCCCAGATCTCCGGGCTGGCCTCGGAGACCTCCGACATCTCGCCCGACTCGAAGAGCGCCGGGATGCGCGCAGCTTCGGCCTCGAGCACCGCCGCCGCGGCCTGGGCGTCCGCCGCGTCGAAGGCGCGCTTGCCGGTCGCCATCCCGCCAAGGATCTTGGTGTTGTCCGCGACGGTTTTCATGGCCTCCATCCGGGTTTTCACGTCGCCGCTGGCGCCCTCGTGGGCGGTGGCCGCGGCGCCGGCGCCGAGAAGGGCCAGAACGGCGAGGCTGCGGGTCAGGCTGATCATCGGGATCTCCTCTGTGGATTTTTCCTGCAGTTAAGCTGATGCACCCCCGCCGCCTGTCCCGCCAGAGCCGTTCACGTTTTCTTGAACGCGCGTC
>PR_CR_10_Liq_1_inCRDRAFT_1000217_pt1 | contig 35761 bp, 27 predicted proteins | sample PRCRCaboRojoPR_3_FD_10241 | JGI IMG/M metagenome (IMG submission 10241) | reverse complement strand
GGTGATGACGCGCTTGACGCTGCGGGGCAGTCCCAGCAGCCACTCACGGATCCGCTCCGTCTTACGTTTGACCGTCATACCCTAGCGCCGTACCCATTCTTTCGCGCGAGCATACCAGAGACAAAACAGGGTGTTGAAAGCCCCGGCTCAAGAATCATTCAAAACAGTCTGCCTCGGCCAGTGTCACGCCCGCCTCGTCCTTCGCCGAGAGCACCGGATCGACGCCCGGCGGCCATTCAATNCCAATGGCNGGGTCGTTCCAGATGACCGAGCGCTCGTGCTCGGGGGCGTAATAATCGGTGGTCTTGTAAAGNACCTCAGCGGTCTCGCTGACGACGATAAAGCCATGGGCAAANCCCGCCGGCACCCAGAGCTGGTGCTTGTTCTCGGCATTCAACCACGCGCCCACCCACTGGCCAAAAGTGGGGGATTGGCGGCGGATATCCACCGCCACGTCAAAGATCTCCCCCANCACCGCGCGCACCAGCTTTCCCTGGGCCTGTTCGATTTGATANTGCAGCCCCCGCAGCACACCCCGGCCGGAGCGTGANTGATTGTCCTGGACGAAGACCTCCGCGCAGCCGGTGGCCTCGGCGAAGGCCCGNGCATTGAAACTCTCAAAGAAAAACCCTCGGTGGTCACCAAAGACCCGGGGTTCGATGAGCTGGACATCGGGGATGGATAACGGGGTGGCCTTCATGGGCGGGCTCCGGACTCGTTCAGGATTTGCAGCAGATACTGGCCATAGCCGTTTTTGGCGAGCGGCTGGGCCAGACGCTCCAGCGCAGCGGCGTCGATCCAGCCATGGCGGTAGGCGATTTCCTCGGGGCAGGCCACTTTCAGACCCTGGCGGCGCTCCAGCGTGGCAATGAACTGCCCGGCCTCCATGAGGCTGTCATGGGTGCCGGTATCCAGCCAGGCATGGCCCCGGCCCATGAGCGCCACGTGCAGATCCCCTTCATCCAGGTACAGGCGGTTAAGGTCGGTGATTTCGAGCTCGCCCCGGGCGGAGGGCTTGAGATCGCGGGCGTAGTCGACCGCGCGCTGGTCGTAGAAATAAAGCCCGGTCACGGCGTAGGCGCTTTTCGGTTGGGCGGGTTTTTCCTCCAGGCTCAGCACCCGGCCATCGGCATCGAACTCCGCTACACCATAGCGCTCCGGGTCATGCACCCGGTAGGCGAATATCGAAGCCCCGTGGCGGCGATGGTCTGCCGCATCCAGCAGTTCAGCCATATCGTGGCCATAAAAGATGTTATCCCCCAGGATCAGCGCCGACGGCGCACCGTTGAGAAAGGGCTCGGCGATGGTCAGCGCCTGGGCGAGGCCGTCCGGGCTTTGCTGGACGGCGTATTCAAGGGACATCCCCCACTGGCTGCCGTCCCCTAGCAGCTCTTCGAACCGCGGCGTGTCCTGGGGGGTAGAGATGACGAGCACCTCCCGCAGGCCGGCGAGCATCAGGGTTGCAAGGGGATAGTAGATCATGGGTTTGTCATAGACCGGCAGCAGCTGCTTGCTGAGCGCCCGGGTGACCGGATAGAGCCGGGTGCCCGAGCCGCCGGCGAGGATGATGCCCTTGCGTGCGGTGGCGGTCATAGGATCTGCTCCAGGGTATGGTCGAGAGCGGTCTGCCAGTCCGGCAGGCGCACGCCAAAGGCCTGGCGCAGCCGCTCGGTGGCAAGCCTCGAGTCCGCCGGTCGTGGTGCCGGGGTGGGGAAGGCATCGGTAGTGATGGCGGTCACCGACTCGGGCCCGGCTTTAAGCGAATGTCCGGCGGCCCGGGCCGCTTCGATGACATGACAAGCGAGGCCATGCCAGCTGGTGTGACCACTGGCGGTGAGATGATAGACACCATCCGCGGCGGGTCGCTCGCTATCTCGGGTCAGGGCCCGGGCGGTGACATCGGCGATGAGTCCAGCGGTGGTGGGTGTACCGATCTGATCGGCCACCACGCGCAGGCGGTCGCGCTCGGCGGCGAGCCGTAGCATGGTGCGGGCGAAGTTATGCCCCCGCGCGCCAATCACCCAGGCGGTGCGAAAGATCCAGTGGTGGGCGCCGCTCGCCGCGAGCGCGGCCTCCCCGGCGAGCTTGGTGCGGCCATAAACGCCCTGCGGGTGAGTAGCGTCCGTCTCGGTGTAGGGCCGGTCCAGGGTGCCGTCAAAGACATAGTCGGTGGAGTAATGCACCACCCGCGCCCCCAGCTCCCGGGCCACGGCGCCGATCACCCCGGGCGCCTCGGCGTTGATGGCCCCGGCCAGCGCAGGTTCGGATTCCGCCCGGTCCACCGCCGTGTAGGCCGCCGCGTTGACGATCACATCGGGGCGGGCCGCGGTCAACGCCGCGCGCAGGCGATCGGGATCCGTCAAATCACAGGCACCGCGATCCAGGGGAATCACCTCGCCGACGGGCAACAATGCCCGGCGCAGCTCAAAGCCCACCTGCCCACCGGGACCGGTCAACGCAATCCTCACCGGGAACCTCCGTATTGCTGCACCACCCATTCACGGTAGGCGCCGCTTGCCACGCGTGCCACCCATTCCGGGTTTGCCAGATACCAGGCGATGGTCCGCTCTATACCGCTGGCGAAATCCTCCTTCGGGCGCCAGCCAAGCTCCTCACGCAACCGGGTGGCGTCAATGGCGTAGCGCCGGTCATGACCAGGGCGGTCGTCGACAAAGCGGATGAGCCGATCGTAGGGGCCGGCCGGATCGGGCCGATGAACATCAAGCCGGGCGCAGATGTGGCGGACGATAGCGATGTTGGTCCACTCGTTCCCGCCGCCAATGTTGTAGACCGCCCCCGGGCGGCCCGCCTCGAGCACCCGACGGATGCCGCCGCAATGATCCCCGACGTAGAGCCAGTCACGGATATTGCTGCCATCGCCATAGATCGGCAGCGGCCGACCGGCGAGGGCGTTGTGGATGACCAGCGGAATGAGCTTTTCCGGAAACTGATAGGGGCCGTAGTTATTGGAACAGTTGGTGGTCAGCGTCGGCAGGCCGTAGGTGTGGTGGTAGGCGCGCACCAGGTGATCCGCGCCGGCCTTGCTCGCCGAATAGGGCGAGTTGGGCTGATAGGCATGGGCCTCGGTGAAGGCCGGGTCGTCGACGGCGAGCGAGCCGTAGACTTCGTCGGTAGAGACATGCAGAAAGCGGAAACCGTCACGCTCAGCGCCGGACAGCCCGGCATGATAGCCCCGGGCGGCCTCGAGCAGGGCAAACGTGCCCACCACGTTAGTGGTCACGAACTCGCCCGGCCCGTGAATGGAGCGGTCGACATGACTCTCGGCGGCAAAATTGACCACAGCCCGCGGCCGATGCTCGGCCAGCAGACGCTCGACGAGGACCTGATCGCCGATATCGCCTTTGACAAAGACATGGCGCGGGTCGCCCTCAAGCGTTGCCAGGTTCTCGAGGTTGCCGGCGTAGGTGAGCTTGTCGAGGTTGATGACCGGCTCGTCGTGCTGCGCCAGCCAGTCATGGACGAAATTGGCGCCGATAAAACCAGCGCCGCCGGTGACGAGAATCATGTCAGCCTGCCTGCGTGCCCGGAAACGGCGCGGATTGTAGCGCAAAGGCGCGACCGGCGCAGCGCTAGTCCGGTTGCCCTGCATCCGCCCGCCGCCGCCTTGCCTGAACTGACGGGTGCAGAACGGCGTCTTGCGGTATCCGGCGGGGGCGCTCGCCACCAAAGAGCCAGAGCAGCAACCGACCGCGCCACTGCTTCCAGGGTCGATGAATGGGGGCAAAGGGATCCGGTGGCTGGGAAACCGCGTAATCCTCGCGCACCCAGAGCCCCACGGCCTGCGCCTCCGCCAGCATCCAACCCAGCGCGATCTCGGCAAGGCCGCGTCGCGCATAGCCACCCCCGACATCACCGTGGGCGCCGGTAAACCAGCGCTGCCGCAGGGTTTGATGCGGGCCCAGACAGTCCGGGGACCACAGCAGCGGCTCGAACTTGGGCCGGCACTCGTCAATGGCAAGGGCATGCCGGGCATGCCGCACCGAAGCCGCGAGGGTTGTGTCCATAATCACCGCACGGGAGTAGAGATAGCCCAGCGAGGCCACCGTGTCCCAGGCGCCGATGAAATGTACAGGACATGCCCGGGTGTGACGTTCAGCGAATGCCGCCTGTTCACCGACCGGCGCCCGTCGGGTATAGAGCCGCAGCGCCTGGCGCTCGCGCCGTGGATTCGGCTCGCGTACCAGCCCCAGCTGATCCAGCAGCCCACTGAGCGCCCGCATGGCGTAGGCGCCACGACTGTAGCCCAGGAGAAACACCCGATCACCCGGGCGATGATGACGCACCAGAAACCGATACCCCGCCGCGATGTCTGCGATCAGCCCATAACCAAACCAGCGTCCCAGCAGCCCTTCCGGGCCACTACCCAGACCCGGGATGTAGCAGACCGGCTGATCCACGGCGTTTTCCGGCAGCCGCCTTGCCAGATGCGTCACATTGGAGGCCGGATCGGTCCGGTCCTGACCCGTGCCGTCGCAGAGAATGACGATATTGCGGGGAGCGGAGACATCGGACATGCCGCAATTGCAGCACTCTTTTGAGTTTGCTTATGTGACAACCATCCCAACCCGAGCAAGATCACTAAGTTTTTTATCCGCGCTGCATTAGCCTTTCTTTCCAAATAGCAACCCTTTCCCTATCCCAATTGGAAATCGCGGAGCTAGCGTGCGTCCGATAATAAAGATCCTCTTCACTTAAGTCGTTAGGATCCTGATACCATGGGAGATGACGCGCAACGTATGGGAAATCCGTCCTTAGACACGGATGATGCGACTGCAACCCGGTATAAGGCCTGTAAACGGCGAAAGTTGTGTCTATGTCAGCCTCAAAAACTCCCGACTCCCTCTGTGATATCCAAAACTGTGACTCCCAGTTTTTTACGTCGTCTCGTAATGGATAGCTCCTCGGAAGATCGTCAATCCTTAAACCAAGTCCAGCCTTGGATACATCTGGATATTTTCTTAGTAATTCCCATAGATATAGCGCAGCGTCAGAAGGACACTCCTCACTCGGCACAACATCCGGGTCGGTCAAAATATAAGGCCGATCAGAGGCTTGGCGTTGAACTACCCCGGACAACCATGGCGCCCGGTGACCAAGATTTTTTCCTGTAAAAACCACATTGAAGGAGCAGCTTTTGAGAAATTCTACCAAAGGGGGGTAGGTAGAAGCGTTATCGACTAGCCAAATATCCGAATGTCCTGATTGTGTGAGCCATCTCAATAGCTGCTTTAATGGATCCAGCCTGTCACGAACCGTAATAAATGCGGGGATATCACTCTGGCGCATGGCCTCTCCTCAAAGCCGCATACAACTTTCGAAATGGATAAGTAAATCGCATCAAGCGTGTAGCATGTAGTCGACTCAGTTCATCTTGAAGAAGATTAAGCTCGCGCTGAAGCTCTTCAACGCGGCAATCCGAAGCTTCCTCGCACGCGACAAGCTCCTCAAGCCTTACGATCTCTGAAGCCATTTCTTCCATGAATCCCATCAATTCTAGAATACGGAACTGAAACGACTCATTCTCCGACTCGAGACGTGCCAGGACCTCGATGAGCTCTTCCGCTTCCGATTCACTCAGTTGACGGCCAAGCGTTCCCGAAGAAACGGACGGAGAAAAAGAAAACCCTATTCTATCAGTCATTGAGCACCCGATATACACGCAGCTAATACTGAAAATATTGGCAAAAACTCCAGGAAATCAGAACATAAAAAATAAAAACAAAATCGGTCACTCTTTTCAACAATCTTATCCAAGTTTTACCCTATCGCATACGAAGCAGACGTCCTGCGAGGAAAGACGCTGCTCGGCTAAAAAATAATACACGGTAAGGTCTGGACTGGTATAGTCAGACTTTACCTTGGCTACTGTTTTGACCATGAAAGTGCTCTACATCGCGGGTCGAGAGGAGGCATACTCTCGCACGCGCATCATTATCTCCGCACTTGAAAAGCGCGGCCACGACGTGGTGACCTGCCTGCCGCCGGATCGGCGCTTTCGGCACTATCCGCGGCTGGCCTGGCAGGCGCTGCGGCGGGCTGATGACTGCGACGTGGTTCTGGTCGGGTTCTATGGTCAGTTCCTCGTCCCGCTTGTCCGCGCAGTCACGCGCAAACCCATTGTTTTTGATACCTATGTCACCACCTACGACACCATGGTGCTGGATCGCGGCAAAGCCCGTGCCGGAACCATCAAGGCCTGGTTCTACGGACTTCCGGACCGGGTCGCCTATCGGCTGGCGGACATCAGTATCCTCGACAGTCAGACCGTCATCGATCATTTCGGCCGATTGTTCAATGTCAAGACCGACCGAATGCGGCGGCTCTTCCTGGCCGTCGATGATGGGGTCATCCATCCGCAGCAGGACCAGTCGGAGGAGAGCGCTTCAAAGCCCACCCCCGATCACCCGCTGATCGTTCATTTCCACGGCGAATTCACGCCCTTCCACGGTGTATCCACCATTATCCGCGCCGCTGCAAGGCTCAAGGACCGTCCGGTTGTCTTCCAGATTGTCGGGCGTGGCATCACCTACGAGGCGGATCGTGCACTGGCCGAGTCGCTGGGTGTGGACAATATTCGTTTCATCGACACGGTGCCCTACGCCGAACTGGCCGGTCTGATGACAGGCGCCGACATCTGTCTGGGCATCTTTGGTGACAACCCGAGAGCGGAACTCGTCATTACCAACAAAGTCATCGAAGCGTTGGGGATGCGCAAACCACTGATCACCCGGACGACCGGGCCAGCCGAGGAGCTTCTGGAGGATGGCAAGAACGCCCGCCTTGTCCCACCAGCAGACTCGCAGGCGCTTGCCGAGGCCATCATTGAGCTTGGCGATCGGCCACATCTGCGAGACCATCTTGCGGCAGCGGGTTACACAACGTTTCTCGGCCACTCAACCACAGAACGGCTCGGAGCGGGCCTCGAAGAGATACTGGCCGAGGCCATGAAAGCGCATGGGGTCTCGGCTCGAGAAGGGATGGAGAATTGATTCAGGAAAACATTGAGACAGCCATACTTGGCGGGGGGCTTGCCGGACTCTCTGCCGCCTATCACAGCGGGGGCGAGGCGACGGTCTTTGAGAAGGCAAGCCGGCCCGGCGGGCTGGCCTGTTCGGAGCAGACCAACGGGTTTGTCTTTGATTATGCGCCCCACATTCTCTTCCCGGAGACCGAATACGCGGCAGACCTGGTTCGAGAGCTTCTGGGGGACAACCTCAACGTGCAGGCACGCAAGGCCTATCTCTATCACCTCAAGTACGATCTCTACTCTCGATTCCCCTTCCAGTCTCACCTCCATGGTCTGCCGGTGGATGTCGTTGTGGACTGTCTGGCCGGGTTGATGGAGGTCATGCGCGACCCCGATCGCCCTCAGCCAACGAATTATCGGGAGTGGATTTACTGGCGCTTTGGCCGCGGCATCGCCGAGCATCTGATGATCCCCTACTCCGAGCGGGTCTGGACCATTGATCCGCGATACATGAATTTTGACTGGATTGACCGCCGGGTGCCCGAGCCCGACATCGAGACCGTACTGCGAGGGGCGCTGCATGATGAGAGTAATCAGTCGGGCGCGACCAAGGAATTCTGGTATCCAAAGGATGGCGGCATCGAGGCACTCCCCAAAGCCCTTGCCGCAAGGGTTGAGGATCTGCGGCTGGAGCAGGAGGTGACTGGGATTGATCCGGTCGCGCAGACCGTGAGCTTCTCGGATGGGCGCAGCATTCACTACGAGCATCTCATCTACACGCTGCCGCTGACTGCGCTGCCTCAACTGATGCCCAGTGTGCCCGAGCCGGTCCGTCGCGCCATTGATGGCCTGCAGTTCAACCGCATCGACTGCGTGAACATCGGGATCAATCGCCCGGACATGAGTCCCCATCACTGGCTCTATTTCTACGAGGACGACTTCATCTTCCACCGGATCAGCTTCCCGCAGAACTTCTCGCCGGCTACCTGCCCCCCGGGGACAAGCTCAGTCTGCTGCGAGGTGGCAAGTTCAGACCATCGCCCGCGGCGCATTCATGATCATGACCAACTCATCCAGGAAGTCATCAACGGACTCTGCAGGGCCGGGATCATGCGCCACGATGACGAGGTGCTCGCAGCGGACGTCCTGCCAATCGATCCGGCCTATGTCATTTACGATCTGTCCTATCACGATAACGTGAAGACGATCCACCAGTGGCTGCTCAGTCAGGGTATTCACCCCTGTGGCCGGTTTGGCGACTGGGAGTACTACAACATGGACCACAGCATAATGAGCGGCAAACGCGCCGCCGAGGAGGTCGCCACGACAGACCGCGTCACTTAGGCCGCATCCCGCCCACTACCAAGCCAGGCCGCCAGGCAGATGAGCGCTGCAAGCACCAATAGCGGCAGCCCCACTGGCGCAATAGCGCCGCTGCCTATCGCAAACGCCATCGGCAAGAGCACACCAAGGTTGAAAATAAACACCGCCAGCGTCACCCGGGTGTGGCCCAGCCGTGCGGCCGCGTGCTGATAGGCATGGCTGCGATGCGCCTCATAGACACGTTTACCCCGCACAAGACGCATCATCAGCGTGAGGGTGGCATCCACCCAGAAGACCGACGCAAGGCCAATACCCGCCCACAGCAAAAGTGGCTCTATGCGGCCGGCAAGCAGGGTGAGGAGCCCGAGACAGAGGCCGAGAAATCCGCTGCCCGCATCCCCCATGAAAATGCGCCCGGCTGGAAAGTTCCAGGGCAGAAAGCCGAGGCTGGTCGCTGCAATGAGCCCTCCGACAGCCACCAGGGCCGGATGCGGCCCGAGGACAAAGGAGATCAAGGCAAGCCCCCCGGCAACGCTCAGCGCCTGCGTGCCGGCGATGCCGTTGATGCCATCCATGAAGTTGAAAAGGTTGATCATCCACAGCAGATAGATCCACGCGAGGGCATCGCCCGCCCAACCGAGATCATGCGTATGGCCCATTAACACAACCGGCGGCAGCCCCCCCAACCACAACAGCGCCCAGGCAGCGGCGAGCCCGTGAACCCCGATCCGCCAGACCGGCGCAACACCCATTCGGTCATCCAGCCAGCCGACCGTGGCGACCAGCCCACCGGCACCGACAAACATCAAAAGCTGCGCGAGGCTGATCCAGCCCGTCAGGGCCATCAAGGGCAGGCCAAGAAGGGTGACGGCCACAATGGCCAGCCCTCCCCCCCGCGGCGTGGGCACGCTGTGGGAACTGCGCGCATTGGGAATATCGAGCATCGAATAACGCAACGCATAGCCCCGCAAAGCACCGGTGAGCACAGCGGCCAGGCCAACCGCAATCCACAGCGCAGGGGCCAGCCAGATGAGCGAAACACCGGCGTCGGCACTGCTCATGAACGGGCTTGTCCCGGATTTGTCGCACCGCAGGCTGGCGCGCCGACCATGCGCCGCAACCCCTCCTCCAGCGAGAGCGGCGGCTGCCACCCGAGTGCCGCTTGGGTGTCGGCGGTATCCATGCAGAGCGAGTCCGTCAGCCGGCGCAGGCGCTGTGACTGCCCTGTGACAGTCGCCACGGCCTGCAATACCGGCAGGGGAACAGGTAGCAGCCTGGGAGATCGCCCCAGTGCCGCAGCCAGATACCTGACAAGGTCGGGGGTCGAGGGCATCTGGGCATCGCGCATCAGCCAGACATGCCCGGCAGCCGCCGGAGTGTCGATGCAATGGCAAATGCCATCAATGAGGTTATCGAGACCAATCAGGGAGCGGCGATTGTTACAGGCGGCGAATGGCAGCGGCAGGCCTCGGCGCACCGCACTGAGCAACGTGGCCATGTTACCCCCCGCACCCGCCCCATGGACCAGCGGCGGTCGAATGACCACCACCTCCAGCCCGGTTTTTTCGGCGATCGTCCAAAGGCGGGACTCTGCCTCCGCCTTGGAGCGGGCATAGGCATCCGCCGGACGGGGTGGATCTTCTGCCCGGAAAGGCGCCCGGGGCGACGCACACTCGCCATTGACCTTGATACTGGAGAGAAAAATCAATCGACCCACGCCGGTCGCTGCGGCTTCCTCGGCCAGTCTTGCGGTGCCATGGGTATTGACCTCGCGAAAAGCAGCCAGGTCGGCCTGCGCCGCGCGATCCATGACGTGCACCCGAGCGGCGCAGTGGATCACCACATCCACACCACGTAACGCCGTGCGCCAATGGGTATTGGCGTTGATATCGCCAACGACAACCTCATCCGGTGGTTCACCCAGGCGCTGGCGGGTAAGTGCGCGGACAGGACGGCCCTGTGCCATCAGCGACTGGCAAAGACCCTGGCCGACCAGCCCACTGGCACCTGTCACGCCAATGCAAATTCCCATTCAAGCCCCTGATACAATTCGCTGAACGGATCATGATAGCGCTCGTAAACGGAGGCGTCTCGTCGTGAGGCGAAGGATTGCATGCCCCAGCGACGACAATTGAAGGTTTTACTGACTCTTGCGGTCGGGGCGCTCATGGGGGTGGCGGTTGCTGCTGCCGGGCTGGCGTTCAATCACCCGGCAACCGTTTCGGTGACCCTGACCGGACCAGGAACGCCCGTGGAATTATTCTACGACCTGGGTGATCAGGGATTTCACCAGACCCGCACCGAGGCCTGGCGACTGCCAAAAGACGAGCCCACCACCCTGCGCTACAGCCTGCATGGGGTCCGCCCTCTCACCGCCATCCGAGTGGATCCGGCGCAGACGCCGGGAAAGCATGTCGACATTGCCAGAGTGCGCGTCGACACCCCCTGGAGGAGCTGGGAGGCACAGGGCGATGCGCTGCTCGCCTCTCTGCGCCGCCACCATGACCTTCAGATCGATGGCATCGACGATAAGGCGTTGCAGACGCTCAGCACCGGCGCTGACCCGCAACTCATCATTGACCTCCCCGCGACAGCCATCGAACGGCCGGCCTCCGTCACCTACCGCCTGCTGATCGCCGGCGGCGCCGGCGGATTGTTGCTCACCGCGCTCGGCCTTGCCATTCGGCCGTTCATACCAGCGCGACGACGCCCTCGCCCGGGCACGATCACGCTGGCAGGCACCATCCTGTTGCTGACGCTCCAGTCCTGGCCGCTCATCAGCAACAAGCCCATCTATGGCGACGGGGTGCAGAATGCGGTCATCACCTACAACCTCTGGGAACATGGCGTCTTCTCCCACGCCTCCGGCAGCCCACCTGCGCCCAGCAACTGGCGTGAACCGCTCCCTGCCATGGTCGCCGCCGTCTGGCTGCAAGCCACCATGTCACAGGGCGAGGCTGTCACCGCCCGGTCTCTATCCCGTGGCGAGCACAGCATTGATCTAAAGCGCAGCAACCTTGTCTGGATTGCGTTGGGGCTCATCGGCTGCGCCTGGCTGGTTCAGCGCCTGACCGGCAGCGTTTACGCCAGCCTCACCGCGCTGTTGCTAAGCTGGCTGTATTTTTTCGGGTTTCCGGAGCGCATCGATACGTTCTACACCGAACTTCAGGCCGGTACGCTCATGATCTGGTCAGGCATTGCACTGCATGGCCTGGCCACCACGCGACACCGGCGCTGGGCCCTGACGGCAGGGGTTCTGATGGGGCTGATGGCACTGACCAAGGGCATACTGCTTTACGTCGCGCTGGTGGCCATCCCGCTGATGATGCTGATGCTCCGACCAAGACCACAGCAACCTTCCGGAGTCATCGCGGCCGGTCTGGTGATGGCGCTGGGCGCCGCGCTAGTCGTCACACCCTGGTTGACACGAAACATGGTGCTGCTTGACGAGGGCAGCGTGACCGACCGTGGCGGATTGATCCTCTATGGCCGCAGCGTTCTCAATCAGATGCGCAACGAAGAGATCCCGGGTGTTTTCTACCTCTATGGCCCGCAGCTTTACAAAACCATGGTGGCCGGGACGCAACTGGGACCCATTGGCAATGACTTTGAGCGCGGCGGGCGCTGGCAGCGGTTGAACCGAGGCGCCTCGAGTTTTGCCGGTGCCGACCTGCGCGCCCAGGCCGCCGGCCGCCCCGAGGATGCCATCAGCTTCCATCGCCGGGTGGGGGCCGAATACAACCGCCGCATCCAGCAGCACCGTGATGACGGCCACCCACGGCCCCGCCTCGCCGCCGGGGCAAGCATGCAGCGGGAGGCCATCGACAGCATCCTCAGCAACCCGGGCCGGCATCTGGTCATGAGCATTCCCTATCTCTGGCGGGGCTACTGGGGATTGCCGGATGCAGACCTGCCAGCGCTCTCCGTGCAGCGCCAGATATTCATTCAGAACATGCTCAACCTCACCGGCGGCGTAGCGCTGATCGGGCTTTTACTAACCGGACTGCTCGCCCGACGGGGCGAGCTGGTGAGCTGGACGTTGATGGCCGGTGGAACCATCGCCGCCTATGCCACGCTCACCCACAGCATCCCGCGTTACATGGCCCCGACCCATCCGCTGATGATGATCGCCCTGGTGGTTGTCGGCTGGTACGGATTGCGGATATTGGCCCGGGGTGCCCGGCGAATCAGCGCCGCAGCCGGCTGAGCAGCTTGCGCACCACTTGCCGGGTCGTGATCCGCCAGTCCCGGGCCAGTGTGCGCAGATGCGGCGCAATGCCCTCGGGCTCGATCAATTCGCTGTGCTCGACACTGAACACCGGGCGCTCGGTCAGCTGGCAGATCTCCACAGCCTGGGCATAACTGCTTTCAATGAAAAGCGCATGCGGCGTGCTGGCATAAACCTCTGCCTTGAATCTTGCATGGCCACCACCCCAGCGGCGTTCGCGCGCCGTGACGCCCTCGAGCATCACCAAGTCTCCATACTCGACGCCATGCCGGGCCAGCCAGTCTTCAGTCAACGCCCGGTATTTGCCAAGCCGTGAGGTTACAACCGTGCCGACCGGCTTCGTTGGCAGAAGCCTCGGTGCAGCCTGTTCGAGAAACTGCCGGTAGCGGAGGCCATCATCATTATCGCGCCGCCCCGGGTCCTCACAGAGCACGCCATCGATATCCACACAGGCATGGGCGAGCGCCCAGTGATGCATGTAATTCCACTCAAAGAGCCGCGGATGGTTGATGATCTCAAAATACAGATCCACCGAGAAAAAATTACTGGGCAGGGCGAACAAAGCCAAATAAGTGACCCGGGCATTCAGCCCCAGAGACTCGACATGCGCGCGGGCCCGATCCATTGCCTCGCCGGTGCTGATGCTGTCATCCACAATCAGTACATGGCGGGCTTGCGAGACTGACTCAATCCAGCTGGCACGGGGCCGCGTGGTGCCGGCAGGCTTTACCCGGTCTTCGGCCAGCCCCTCCAGGTCGGTCACCGGCAGATTCTTCTGAAGGGCGATAAGCACGGCTGCCATCAGGCCACTGCGCGGCACTCCGACCACCAGATCCACATCCTCGGGCAGCCTGTGCAGATTGGCTCCGATGGTCTGATTGAGATGGGCGAACGTGACGAATTTCATGCGGCTCAAGATCCCGGCTTTTCAGGCAGGCGCCCGAGGTGCTTGTAAAAATAGCGGGCAATGCTGCGCAGATGCCACCCCATGTAGCGCAGGTCACGGCGGCTGGCACGCTGAGCGTGGTGAACCGCGGTCGCACCCGGGACAACCTCGACCCGGTAGCCCCGTTTCCATAGCCGGGCACAGAGATCGACATCTTCGTAGTAGAGATGGAAGCCCTCGTCGAAACCGCCCAGCCTGGCAAACACCGCCCGGGGAAAGAACAGGAACATCCCACCCAGCCAGCCCGCCGCCTGGGGGGCGTTGCCGGTGATCGGGACGCGGCCTTCGTGACGTCCGAAGGCCTTGCGCACCAGATCCATTGGTGAGGGGAAGAAGCGGGCGTTGTCGTCGAACGCACCATCCGGCGCGAGCATGCGGGGTGCAACCGCGCCTACCGTGACGGCGTCGGCGGCCTCTCGCAGGGCCGGGAAAGGGTCCGATGGCAGTCGCAGGTCCGGATTGAGCACCGCAAACCATTCACCGTCCCCCTGCTCGAAGGCGCGGTTGTGGTTGGCACCAAAACCCTGCGGCCGGTCATTGTGCCGCCACCGGATGTCGCTGCGTGAGGCAATGGAGCCCGGCAATGCCTCGGGGACGTTGAGGGTGATGGTCAGTGCAAGGGGCGTCGCCACAGCATCCAGGTCCGATACCAGCCCCTCGAGCCAGCGGCCCTGATCATGGGAGATGACCGATACTTCGAGTGGCGCATCAGCCGAAATAGTCATTGAGAACATCCTGGGTCGGGCCGCTTGCGCGAATACGCCCATGCTCAAGCCAGATGACCCGATTACAGGTGGCCTCCAGCAATGAACGGGTATGACTGGCGAGCACCAGAATCTCGGTGTTGTCCACCAGCGAGCGCATGCGCGCCTCTGCTCGATGCCGGAAATCCTCATCACCGGTGGAAAGCCACTCGTCCATCACCAGAACCTGTGGCTGGATCGCGGTGGAGACCGCGAAGGCCAGTCGCAGCTGCATGCCGGATGAGTAGGTCCGAAAAGGCATATCAATGAAATCACCGAGCCCCGAGAACTCGATGATCGCTTCCATCCGCGCCCGTGACTCCGCCGGCGGCAGGCCCATCATGGCGGTGCGCAGGCGGATGTTCTCCCGCCCCGTGGCTTCCGGGTCGATGCCAAGACTGATGTTGATCAGCGACACGCACTCGCCGTGGATCTCGGCGGCTCCACCCGTGGGATGATAAATACCGGAGAGCACCCGCAGCAGCGTGCTCTTTCCCGAGCCATTGTGCCCGACAAGCCCCAGCCGATCGCCCGAGCGGATATCCAGCGTAATCCCCTCAAGGCCGCGGACGGTGACGTGACCATGGGCGCCGCGGTTGATGCTGCCGCCGGTCATGCTCTGCAGCATGCGATTTTTAAGGGACAGGGTGGCGGCGTTGAAGACCGGAAAATCGACACAGACGTCCCGCAGACTGATTGCGGCCTTTTCGTACTGCTTGCTGCTCATAACCAGTAGGCGATGCGGTTGCGGTATCGGCCGAAAAACACAACGGCAACGAGCCACCCCAGCGCGGCCATGCCCGCCGGGATCAACCAATTCAGCGTCTGTGTGGGTTCTCCCATCAACGGNGCACGCACAATGGTNATCCAGTGATAGAAGGGATTGAGGTTGAGCAAAGACACATCCACCCGACGCTGNAGCAACTCCACCGTCCAGAGAATCGGGGTGAGGTAGAAAGTCACCTGCAGGATATTGGCGACGATCTCGGTCACGTCGCGAAAGCGCGCACAGGTGACCGCCAGGATCACTACCACCCAGGTCAGGTTGAAGGTGAGGAGTATCAGCCCGGGCACGGCCAGAAACGCCTCGGGCCCCACCGGGCGCAAGAACACCAGAAACACCAGCGGGATGATGATCAGGTTGTGTGCCAGGATCAGGATATTGCGGTAGACCACCGTGGCAATATGGGTTGCCAGCGGCATCCGCACCTGCAGGATCGTCTCGCCGGCATCGATGAAGGCGGTACAGCCCTCACTCAGGGTTGCATAGATGTAGCCCCAAAGGATCAGCCCGATCGCCAGGTAGGGAATGAAGGTTTCGCGCTCAAGCCCGAAGAGGCTGCCGAACACCAGGCTGAGTGCCGCAATAAGCACACCCCGGTTGATCGTCAGCCAGAAAGGTCCGATTTTTGAGCGCCGATAGCGGGTGGCGATCTCCTGCCAGCCCAGCGTGAGGGTGATATGCCCGTGGCGCAGCGCTGCCCCGATATCGGCGAGCCCTCGGGCCGCGGCGGCACGGTAGGAATGGGTCATGGACGTAAGAAATGCCTGCGCTGCGTGTGCGGGTAATATACAGCAAGCTCAAACAAGACGTGAAATCATCACTCCACCAAAGGTACGATACCGCGCACTGAAAGGAACCTCACGTTGGGCATCAGGGAGATGACGGGATGCACCAGGCACTAAAGGCCCTGCCGGAACGCGGGAAAGGATTTATCGCACTGCTGGCAGCGCTCACGCTGGTGGGATGTGCCAGCAGCGGGTCGGATGTGGCCAGTGTGCCCAACCCTTACGTGGTGGAGACGGGGGGCGTACAGGTGGCGACCATGCGCACCTTTGGCGACAGCTATTCCACACCGGGGTCCTACGGTCTGCCCTGGAGTGACTACCTGGCCTCGCTGGGTCGAGTGCAGGCGGTGGAGCCGTACGCCGTCGGCGGTGCACAGGCCGCCGTTGGACTGCGGAACTCGTTCAACGTGCAGGTCGATCGGTTCCTGGCCTCCGGCTCGCCAGTCGGTCCCCGGGACCTGACCGTGGCCTATTTCGGTTATAACGACATTGGCCGCGGCGGCAGCGTTGATGGTCTGGGTATTGCCCGCGCCGGCTATGACCTGGGAGTCAACCGTCTGCTCAATGCCGGCGTAACCGCCGCCGGTCAGCGGCTTTTTCTCACTCAGATCCACGACTGGAGCCGCAACCCCGGGGTGAACCCGGCGGTGGCGCCCGAGGTGCAGAGCTGGAATGCCTTTGTGGCTAGCGTCGCCAACCGCTCATCCAGCATGGTGGCGGTTGACCTCTACACCGCCCTCAACCGCGTCTATGCCGACCCGGCACGGTTTGGGTTCGTCAATGTCACCGATGCCAGCCGCAGTCGGGCATCGGTGGACTACCTCTACTCGGACGGACTGCATTTCGGCGCCCGTGGCGCTACCATCATCGCCCGCACGTTTAACCACTACCTCACACGCGGCTGGGACTGGGCCAACAGCCTGAGTGCCGGGGCGAGCGCCAGCCAGCGCCTCGCCTCGGACATCGACAGCGGTGTGGTCTTCATGCGATTTAAAGACAGCGGCACGAACCCGCTGGAGCGTCGGCGGCTGTCGCTGATGCCGCTGGGGGATACCGGCGACAACCGAGGACTGTTGCTTGACTATGCAGCCGGTACCGACCTTGGTCTGCGGCTGGGCATTGCCCTTGTCAGCGACAGCGTTGAGCGTCAGCGCCTGGCGGATGACGGCGTCACCCGTCAGCGGGACCTCGCGAGCGATGGCATGGCCACTTACATGGCGCTGGAGAAGGGCATATTCCAGAGCACCACCCAGTTCAACGTGATGAGCCACAGTCACACCGGGCGCGGGCAGGACGATCTCATCGAGCGTCGGATCTCGCGGGATGTGAGCAGCCGCACCTACGCCATGCGCCAGCGCCTGCAGGCCTTCATGCCGGTGGGGGGGTTCACCATCGCACCCTGGGGGTCGATCGGCCATCAGCAGCAGGCGATGGATGACGCCAGTTACGAGACGCTCTACACCTCACGCAGCACCGTCACGACCGGCGGCTATGGTCAATGGCTGGCCGGGCTGGGCGTCGAGGCCTATACCCCGGCCTTCGATCTCGGTCGCCTAGGCGTACTCAATGTCACCGGCTCGGTGGGAATGCGCGAGCGACTGGGCAATCCTCACGTCGATTTCACATTCAAGGAAACGGCCCTCCCCGGTGTCAGCCAGGTGGAGCGAGTCGCACTGGGGGATCTCAATGAACGCCGTGCCGGATTGGGCGCTCGTCTGGATCTGAGTGACACCACTTCAATGGAGATGGGCTATGCCCGGGTCGCGCGCAATGATGCCGACACCGAGCAGTTCGACATCAACCTCAGCATGGCGTTCTGAGCCCCAGGGCATGACGACGGCCCGGGTTCAGTGGATCGATGCCGCCAAAGGCATCGGCATCTCACTCATCGTCATCGGCCATGTCTGGTCGATGACCGAGCCGAGCGTGGCCTACCAGATCATCTACGGCTTCCATGTCCCGCTTTTCTTCCTCCTGGCCGGGCTGACTTTCAATCCTGACCGGGAATCGACAGCCAGGGCACTGATCCGCAAGGCCCGGACGCTGCTCATTCCCTATCTTTGTTTCGGGCTGCTGGGGTATTGCGTCTATGCCGCGGGTTATCTTCTCGCCGAAACGGCCGGCTTGCGACTGGACGGCTTCAGCTACGGCCTTCTGCAGCCTCTTTTCGGGCTCGCTTATGGTTCTCTGGGCGACGGGCGACTGGCCAACAGTCCGATCTGGTTTTTAACGGGGCTTTTCTCGGCCTTTGTCATGATCAGTCTCATCCATGCGGGGCTCCGTCGGCCGGTGGTCCGCGTGCTCGCGATTGGCGCGATCTTTTTGCTTGGCCTGTGGGTTGGTCCGCGCTGGACCCTGCCCTGGAGCATGGCGCCGGCCATGCTGGCGCTGCCTTTCATGGCCGCCGGGATGGCGCTGCGACAGACCAACCCCCTCTCACGCCTGGATGGCCGCGCCCGCATCGCCGCCTTGCTGGCAACGGCTGCGGTTACCGCGGCTGCGCCATTGAACGGGCATATGCAACTCGGCCATGGGCTTGTCGGCAACCCGGTCCTCTATCTGGTCTTTGCGATCGCGGGCAGCGCCACCGTCTTGCTTTTCTCTCAGCTGCCGCTTGCACTGAATCAGGGCTTTGCCATCATCGGCCGTCACAGCCTGGAGGTCCTTGTCTGGCATATGTTGATCATCAAGGCGGTGCAGGTGGTCGTGGCCGTTGCGACCGGACTGGGCATGGCTGCGCTGACCGAGACATTTCTGCCGGGCCTGGGGGTTTTATTCCTCACGGCCTTGCTGACAATCTCCGCCAGTGTGGTCACGCGGCGCTGGATACCCTGGTCGCTGGGGCGCAAAACCTGACGCGAATCCTGGCGACACAGACATGGATGGCCTCAGCACAGGAGGTGCAGATTGAGCCAAGCGGTACTTATTCCCTGCTTTAACGAAGCGGCGACCATCGGCGCTGTCGTGCGGGCATTCGCGAGGACGCTGCCAGACGCGGTCATCCACGTATTTGACAATGCCTCAACGGACGAGACCATCGAGATGGCACGCGCGGCCGGTGCGACCGTCCACCGCGTCTCCTACCGCGGCAAGGGTAATGTGATCCGGCGCATGTTCGCCGATATCGATGCTGATGTTTACGTCCTGGTCGATGGCGATCACACCTATGAAGCCAGGTCCGCACCGGAGATGATCCGCCAGATGCAGGAAAACGATCTGGACATGGTCGTTGCGACCCGTCATGCCGTCGAGGATGACTCGTACCGACCGGGCCATGCCCTGGGGAACCGCCTGCTCACCGGAGCCACACGATGGATATTCGGTGATGGCTTTACCGACATGTTATCGGGCTATCGGGTGGTCTCGCGGCGGTTCGCCAAGTCCTTCCCGGCTCAGTCGCAGGGGTTTGAAATAGAAACCGAACTTACCATCCATGCCCTCGAACTGCGCATGGCCTGTGAGGAAATCGACACCAACTACCATGCCCGGCCGGATGGCTCACAAAGCAAGCTGAGTACCTGGCGCGATGGCATCCGCATCTTACGGACCATCCTGCGGCTTTTCGCCATTGAAAAACCGCTGCGATTCTATGGTCCCATCGCCATGCTGACCGCCATAGCAGCACTAGCACTTGGACTGCCGCTGATCCCGACCTGGCTCGAGACCGGGCTCGTGCCACGCTTTCCAACCGCCATCCTCGCTGCAGGGCTTGCAACCCTCTCCGGAGTGACCTTCTTCTCAGCACTGCTGCTCGAGAATATTGCTGTTGCCCGACGGGAGTTCAAGCAGCTCAATTATCTTGCGCAGCCAGCGCCGGGAGGTGGCAAAGTTTGATGAAACGCCTGATTCGATTCAGCCTAGTGGGCGCCGCCGGGTTCGCTGTCGATGCGATCGTTCTGGTGGCGCTGGCGCCGCTTTTCGGGCCTTACATCGGGCGACTGCTGTCATTTCTGTGTGCCGTGCTCACCACTTGGCTGCTGAATCGGCAATTCACCTTCGCCGACCGCTCACGGCCCCAGAGAATGCATGCCGAGGTGGGGCTGTACCTGCTTTCAATGGCGGCCGGTGGATTAGTGAACCTGGGGGTCTACACCATCCTCGTGCGTGCCTTTGCGCTATCGGACATGCTTTTGCCGCTGGCCGTGGCGGCAGGCTCGGTTGCCGGACTCGCTGTCAATTTCACGCTGGCCGGTCGTTATATCTATCCGGCCAGAAGCGCCGGTGACGATGAGGGGGAACGCGCCGGCCTGCGTACAGACGCTTTACCAGGCATGCTGCTGATTCAGATGCTCGCTTTCCTGGTGGCGCTGGTGACTCTCAACGCGGCCCAATTGTTGATCGTGCGCGTTGACATACGCCCGGTGGCCGAGGGGTCGTTGGAGGTTTTTAGTGCTGCTTCTGGACAGGCGTTCTCCAGCAGCCGACGGATGGCTCGGCCAATGGAATCGCCGGGTGTTATGCAGACATATCCACTGGGTCGCCGCGGTTACTTACCCGTGCAGCGCATTCGCATTGATCCCGGTCAGTCCAGTGGCGAAATCCCACTCAATGCGCTGAGTGTGGAGACCCGTTGGGGAGAAAACCGCTACCGCGGCGAGGCACTGGCCGAGGTTATCACCGCCACCCATGACATCGCTGACATCACCGTCAGCGATGACCGCGTCATACTCCATGCCACCGGAGGCGACCCCTACCTGATCCTTGACCCTAAGGTACTCGCCAAGCCCCCCCCCACGATGCTGATCGGTCTACCGTTACTGGCTGCCGTCGCGGCGGGACTTACCTGGCTCTTGTTGCTGCCGGTCTGCTCTGGCCAGCAATCCCGGCGACGGGCTTTGAATGGTCTGGCGGTCATCGTCATGATCGCCGGCCTCACGATCGATGCCGGCAGCAACATCTCCGATCGGGGATTTCCGGGCGATGCGGCGCAGAACCATGCCATCTCGATGAACCTGCTGGAGACAGGCGTCTATGCCCATGAGCGTCGGGATGGCGCTCCCATTCCAAGCAACCGCCGCGAACCGGTCCCGCCGATCATGGGAGCTGTCTGGGTGAAGCTGCTCGAGGGTGCCGGAATCATCAACTCCAGCGATGAGATCCACGCGCCCGGCGGCAACCGGCTTTTCAAACTGGGCAACCTCGCTTGGGTATTTGTCGGGTTAATGGCGCTTTTCCTGCTGACAAAAACGCTCTCCCGCTCCGCGCTTGCGGGTTGGTTGGCGGTTATCGGCAGCTGGTACTTCTTCTATGCTTATCCGCCGCGCGTAAATACCTTCTACACCGAACTCCACGGCGGCGCGCTTCTGACCCTGAGTGTTTATGCCCTCGTCCAGGCCTGGCGTAGGCCGACATGGCTACGACTGATACTAGCCGGGACAAGTCTGGGACTGCTGATGCTGACCAAGGCCGTGTTTCTTTATGTGGTTGTCTTTTTCGCCTTGCTGTTCCCGCTGTGGCAATTCGGCCGACAGCTCCGCAATCCGGATCAACGGGAGATGGGATCCACCCTGCGTTTTTCCATCATCCCATTGCTGGTGGCGATGGTATTTGTCATCCCATGGGTGGCGCGCGGTTATGTGATTTTTGACCGTATCGAGATGACCTCAGAGGGCAAAGCGCACGTTCTTTATACCCGGGCACTGATGAATACCATGGACGGTGAAGAGCACAAGGGCATGATCAACCTCTACGGCCCACATACCATCGGCGATTGGGTGGAAGGCACATCGCTGGAGCGTCACCCAGAAGACATGAACCGCAGCGGGCGCTGGCAGCGGCTTAATAACACCCGGGCATCCGATTTCAGCGCCGATGACTGGGCGGCTCGCCGGGCCGGCCGACCCGAGGATGCAATCAGTTTTCACCAGAAAGCGGCGGCGGAAATGATCCGTCAACGCAACCTGTATCGACAGAAAAACATCGCCTATCCGGATCTACATGCTGCCGATGCGGTCGCCGACAAAGCAATCGATCTTTTACGACAACAACCCATCGATCATCTGATCACCAGTGCATTTGTCATGTGGAAGGGCTTTTGGACCTTTCCCGCGCAACCCGGAGAAATCCTGCGTTGGGGTCATGCCATGCTTTTCTCCGATATCGTTAACCTGCTTGCGGGGGGGCTTTTTGTCATTGCGTCACTGTTTGCGTTTCTCACGGGCCGGCCAAAGTTGTTTATCGCCACGGGCATCCCATTTGGCATGATGCTTTTCTATGCGCTTTTCTCCCAGGGTGTACCGCGCTACACCACGCCATTACATCCAGTCATGATTTCCACCTCAGTCGTGGTTATGGCAAATTGCTGGCGGCGCATGAAAAATGAACGACTCGACAACCGCTGAGAGCGACTTAGCAATGCACCAAGGATGGGGCAAGAACTGGAAAACCGTCGCCGTCCTGGCGACCTCAGCGTTTCTCCTCGGCGCCGGGCTTTATGCCGGATTTCTGTCACTCAACAAATCCGTGCGCATCAGCGTCGACTTGCGCACCAACCGACCCGGCACGGCAACCCTGTACTACTCGCTCGGTAATCTGCCGTTCGAGGGCGCCCGGGCAACAAGGCAAGTGGTCGCGCCCCATGTAACCGAAACACTCCATCTACGATGGCTGGGCTATCAGCGAATCACCGGATTACGCATCGACCCGCTGAAAGGTCAGGGCAAAGCGCACATCGAGCGCGTCGGCATCGAAACCCAATGGCGATCACTCAGCCTGACGGGTCAGAGGCTCGCCGAGGCACTGGGACCTGTTCATAATGCGACCGTTGGTGTGGCTGGGGAGAACGGCGTTGCCGTGCAGATGCAGTCCCATGACCCACAGCTCATCCTGCGAGTGCCGGAAGCTGTCTACCGCCCGCCAACCAATGTGATGGTGAGCCACGGAGCCGTTGCGGGCATCATCCTCGCTCTGCTGGTGCTATTAATCGACATGTGCTGGCGCGGACCACCCAATGGTCGCCCCTGGCTTCCGGCGGGACTGCGCACCCGTTCGTTGCTGCAGTTTTCTATCGCCGCAATGATTATTGCCATACTTATCATTCAGGCAAGCACCCGAATTGGTGGACCAATCTACGGTGACGGCGCCAAAAACCTGCAAATCGTCCATAACCTATACGCCCACGGCGTCTATTCCCAATCCGTTAGCCAACCACCATCGCCGGATAACCGCCGGGAACCACTGCCGATACTAGTGATGACCGGCCACCTAGCCCTGTTCGCCTCATCGCTTCCGGACACTCGGCTCGAGACGCTGCAACACGGAGCCGGCTCCAGGCTCATGAAGCTCAGCAATCTCTACTGGATCGGGTTGGGTCTGATGGCTACCTGGCTGTTGGCCTATGGCATAACCGGACGCCCAAGCGTGGCCCTGGCGGTTACGCTGGTGGCTTTTTACTTCTTCTTTGGCGAAAAACGCTGGATCAACAACCTCTACACCGAGCTCCAGGCCGCCAGCCTGATCATGGCCTGGGCGGCGGCCTGGGTGTTGACGCTAAAGAAACGCACGCTGTGGATGTTCGCACTGACCGGCATGATGGCTGGATTGCTCGCTCTGACCAAAAGCGCCTTCTCCTACATCATGCCGGTTGCATGGCTGGTGCTGGCAGGGGTGGTTTTCACGCGCCCCCCGGCGGGCTTTAATCGAAAAGCCATCATGGCCGGGATGGCCGTGATTGTCACAGTCGGTGCGGCAGTTGTCAGCCCGTGGAGCCTGCGCAACAGTTTGCTGCTCGAGGATATCGATGTTTCTCAGCGTGGAGGCCAGATTCTCTTCGGCCGGGCTTTGCTCAACCGCATGAGCGCCGATGAAATCAAGGGCGTTTATTACTTGTACGGGCCGAGTCTCTACCGGGATTGGATCGCCGGCACCGAGTGGGACAAACAGCCGGGTGATCTCGAGAAAGGCGGCCGCTGGCAGAGACTGAACCGTCGTCGATCGGCGTTCGCCCAGGAGGATCTCGAGGCCCAGCAGGCAGGCGACCCCAGCGCGGCCATCAGTTTTCATCGCATCGCCGGAGCGTATGTGGTGGCGGACCGCACTCGAGCCCGGGAGTCCGGGCATCCAGCTCCGCTCAATGCCGCCGATAACCGGCTAAAACGCCGGGCCATCGCATGGATTCTTGAAGACCCCATCGCGCACCTGAAAGTTACACTGCCGACATTCTGGCGTGGGCTATGGAGCATGCCACTCATCGAATTGCCCGGGTTGATGCACAACACCCAGCAACGGGCCATCGAGTTGCTCAACTTATCGGGATTTGCAGCACTGCTTGCAACAGGTCTGTTCGCCCTCCTCCAGCGTCGTGCCCGATTGCTGGGAGCGGTACTACCGGCACTGGGCCTGATCGCTTTCTATGCGCTTTTCACTCACAACATTCCGCGTTACTACGCCCCGGTACACCCACTCATGCTGGTGCTTGCCGGACTCATTCTTCATCATGTCGTCCGGTCATCAGGCCGGCGGGTGGCGGCCCTTTTCGGCCTCTCCAGCCGTCGATGGCACCCCGGATGACCGCCCTGGACGAGGCCAGTCGTCGCGGACCGGCAATGCACACCCAGACGATGAGCCCCAGGCTGCGCCAGGCATCCCCCCATTTCCACAGTCTCGACAGCGCGGGGCGTTGATAGAGCAGAACGCTGTTACGCAACATCATGTAATAGCGCCATGGCGGATAGACCGCCACCGAACGCCAGCGCCCCAACCAGACCTGCCGCTGGCGCTCGCCCAGGCAGTGGCTGAACGACACCACCGGAACCCCCACCAGCGACCAGCCTTTAGCGCGGGCACGCAGACACCACTCGGTATCCACGTGGTCGATGAAAAGCCCCTCGTCCATGTCACCCACATCGTCCAGTGCAGCAAGCGGGATCAGCGATCCGGAGGCGATGAGAAAGTCCACGGCCACCTCAGCGCGCTCACCGCGGGGGTGGACACGGGAGAACCCCCACGGCCTGTAGACCACGAATCCGGGCCATTCACCGCCATTGGGTTGATGATAGGCAGGCCCCACGGCCGCCACTCGCTCGCCATCACCACAGCGGCGGGCGAGCACTCCGGCGAGCGTCTCAATGCCCTGAGCCGTTGGCAGGGTATCCTGATCGAGCAACAGCACCGCATCCACAGCGTGGTTCCGTGCCCGGGCCAGACCCTGATTCTGGGCGAAGGCCAGACCCCGATTGTCTTCATTGAACAGCCAGTCGACCGCAGGATGGGTCTCAGGCAACGCTGTTCGCTGGGCCGTATCGGCCTTGTTGACCACCACAATCGTGGCCGAGCAGACGGACTGGAGTCGGTCGAGCAGCTCGGCGAGAGCAGCCGGATCAACGCGATAAGCTACCACAACCGCAGCAATGCGCATGAGCTTAGCCAATGGAGGTTGCCTGCGCGTCGCCAGCAGCTGGCCGCGGCTCACCGGTATTCACTGTCGGCCAGGTCTGCTCCAGCGAGAGATTGGGGTTGAAGAATGGGTCGATGGCCTCGAGGCGATACGGCGCGTAGGCTCGACGGGACTGCGCAAAGTCCACCGCCGGCACCACGGGGCTGCGCGACTTCGACTCGTAGTGGGTGAGCTGCGCTTCGGCGACAAGGACGTTGTAGCCAGCCTCTTCGCGTGCCGCAAGGGCGAAGGCCACGTCACTGCCGCAGATCACAAACGCCTCGTTCAGACCCCCAATGGCATCATAAATGCTGCGGCGAACGGCCATACAGGCGCCGGTCACCGCCAGCACATTCCGCGTGATCACCGGCGAGACAAACGCATTATCCACCCCGGGATGGGCCGCCACCGCACCTTTGAAGACATGGTCCGCCCAGCCTCCCATGCCCAGTACGACCCCACTGTGCTGCAAGGTGCCATCCGGGTAGAAGAGCAGTCCCCCCGCAACGCCCACGTCCGGCAGTGCCGCGTAACCGGCAAGGGCTAGCAGCCAGTCTGAACTCAGGACCTCAGTGTCGTTGTTGAGAAAGACGAGCACCTCGCCATCCGCCGCTTTGGCCCCCAGGTTATTGACCGCCGACCAGTTGAACGCCATGTCCGCTCGAATCACCCGCACGGGCGAGGGATCAGCATCGATGTCGGCGAGATACGCGAGGGTCTGCGGATCGCTGGAGCCGTTGTCAACGATAATGATCTCGAAATCGATATCACGCGTCTTCTCGAGGATGCTCTCGATGCACGGCTGCAGATAGGCACGCTGATCGCGGGTCGGGATGATGATCGAGGCCTTGACCGACGGGTCCGCCGCAAAGGCCAGCCGGTAGGTGAGCGGATATTCACCCGCCTCCACCGTGGCGTTTAGGGACGGATAGCGAGAGCGTATATAGCCGGCGACTGCCTTGCGGCCAGCCGCCTCGGCATAGGGTTTGGCACCATCGCCCTGAGCAGTGCTGCCGGCATGCACACGCCAGTGGTAGAGCACCCGCGGGATATGGCCAACCGCGGTGTCGCCGGCCGCCTGTGCGGCCTTCAGCCACAGGGCATAGTCCTGAGCGCCGTCCACCCCGGCATCGAAGCCGCCCACCTGCTCGAGCAGTGACCGCTCCAGGGCCACCATGTGCCCGAGGTAGGCCTGGCTGACGGCGAGATGGGGTGACCAGTCCGGCTTGAAAAACGGCGCCTGCTGGCGATCTTTTCCATCAATCTGATCCTCGTCGGAGTAGACCAGACGCCAGGCGGGGTTGTCATGGATCGCCGCCGCCAGCCATAGCAGCGCATCAGCATCAAGACAGTCATCATGATCAAGCAGCACAATCCAGTCCCCCTCGGCGAGGGCTCGGGCACTGTTACTGGCCGCGACAATATGGCCGCGCTCTGAGCGCCAGCTCACCCGAATGCGGTCATCTTCGGCCGCCAGCGCACTGAGCCTTGCCCTCACGGCCGGATCGCTCGAGGCATCATCGGCGATGCACAGCTGCCAGTGCGGCCAGGACTGTTTGCGGACCGACTCCACTGCGGCGTCCAGCCACTGTATGGGTGGATCACAGACCGGCAACAACACCGAAATCACCGGTGTGCGGGCCTCACCCAGGCGCTCAGCCACATGGCGCGCCTGTACCACCGTACGGGCTGCCTCACGACGACGCCAGACGGCATAATCCCCGCCGGGTTGCCCGGTCAGCCAGCGCTTCAAGCGCCGACGATGCTGCCCGGCCAGCCCGATCGCAAAGGCAACGCCGTCCCCGATGGTGGTCAGCAAACGCGTGCTGATCCCCAGTGCAACCGCTGGCCCCGGTCCGATCACCGGCGAGAACAACACCAGTAGAAGACCTTCTCGCACACCCAGCCCCCCCGGTGCACCCGGGACAACATAACCGGCAACCCAGGCCGTGGAGAACAGCAGCGTAAAGGTCAGAAAACCGCCCGTCTCCACACCCAGCAATGCCCGCAGCTGGGCAGTCACACTCAACCCGAGCAGGCCGAAACAGCCAAGCAGCATGGTGCCGGTGAAAAGCGCTGTGACCGGGCGTGGCAGAGCGATTGGCGCGTTGTTGCCCAGGCGGCGGGCCACACCAGGCAGCCAGCGATTGAGCGCAGCAATAGCCGGCCAGGGAAGAATGGCACTGGCGACACCCAGCAGCAGGATACCACCGGGGTTGTTCAGCAGTCCGAACCCGGCCTCCAGCGGCGTATCCAGCAACCAGACAAGGGTAATGGTAGCCAGACCAAAACCCAGCGCCAGTGTCCAGAGAACCTCGAGCAGGCTTGTCCCCAGCGCCGGACCCAGCGGAAGCCCAGCCGCCCTCGCCAGGGCAGCACGGCCCAGAAAATGACCCACATTACCCGGCAGATACTTGCCGATCTGCGAAACGGCAACAATCCGTACGGCGGCCCCCACGCCCACATGCACGCCCTGATCGCGCATCAATGCGCGCCAGATGATCCCCACCAGAAAGACCGTCAGGGGTACGACGGCAATCGCAAAAAGCGCCGCCCCCAGGGCCATTCCATCCGTTCGTAATGGCGGCATCTCGCGACTATGCCGCATCAGCGCGGTGATGAAATACGCCAGTCCGACAACGACAACGGCCAGCCCCAGACGGCGTGGCCAGGGGTTTGCCGCCGGCTTAGAGGTCTCCGTCACGTTGCTGATCAGCTTTTCGGTCATAGCGCAGCATCAGCGCATGGGTGCGGATCTCTTCGAGCATCTTGCGATTGGCAGCCAGCAGATCGGCGAGAAAAGCCACGAGGAAGGTCTGGAAGCCGACCACCAGCAGGGATCCGGAGAGGATCACCGACTGGACGTTACCCAGCCCCTGGCCGGTCCATCGCAGATAAAGATAGCGCACACCCAGCAAAAGACCCGCGGTGAAAATCACCGCCCCCAGGGTGGAGAAGAAGCGAAACGGGCGATAGATCACCAGTACGCGGATGATGGTCGCCAGACTACGCCGGATGTAGGAAGGGATGCTCGTCATCAGCCGGGACGGGCGCAAATCTTCGTTGACCCGCACCGGTACGGTCTTGATGGCCAGGTTTTTCTGCCCCGCCTGGATCACAGTCTCAAGGGTGTAGGTGTAGTCACTGAAAACCACCAGATGCTGCGCCGTTTCGCGGCTCATGGCGCGAAAACCGCTGGGGGCATCGGCAACATCGGTCCGGCTGGCCACACGCACCACCCAGCTGCCCAGACGCTGGAGCCATTTTTTCAGCGGGCTGAAATGCTCAATGGTCGAGATGGGCCGACCGCCAATGGCCAGATCCGCCTCGCCGGTGCGGATCGGTTCGACCAGCGCCGGGATGTCATTGGCGTTGTACTGATTGTCGGCATCGGTGTTGACGATGATGTCCGCCCCGCGCTCCAGGCCCGCACGAATCCCGGTCATAAAGGCCCTCGCGAGCCCCTGATTGCGGCGGTGCCGCACGACGTGATCGACCCCACTTTCCCAAGCGACCTGCACGGTCTCGTCGCTACTGCCATCGTCAATAATCAGCCACTCGACCCGATCGATGCCGGGTATCTCGCGCGGCAACTCCGCCAGGGCCTGCGCCAGGGTTTCTGCTTCGTTGTAACAGGGGATCTGGATGATGAGTTTCATCTTCTAGGGCCTCCGCCAGGCCGCCATCAACAGGACGGCAATAGTAAACGAGACAATCGCGAGTAGGGCATAAGCGTCCTCCCGCGCCTCAGGCGCAGGGCGTTTCACCAGCAGGCGATGGACAATGAAGGGCTCACCCCCGGCGTTTTCATGATCCTGCCACAGGGCCACGGCCTGCTCAGTCGGGCTGTCACGACCGGTTATTGTAACCGTAGCCGGCTCTCCGGCGAGCGCCTCGAGGCTGAGAGCCTCAAAACAAACGGCATGAAAGCGATTATCCCTGAGCGCGTCGACAGAGAGCTCGGCTTCTGCCGTCCGCCCCTCACTCTGGATCACCACATCCAGTACACCGTCATTATCGGCATTCCCGAAAGTGGCGAAATAAAAAGACAGACAAAAGGGGCGATCACCGAAACGCACCACGGAATGGGGCTGCAGACGTGACCAGTCCACCGATTGCGTCACCGACACCCCGGTGGCGAGCCGGTCGGTGGTTTGCGGATGCACCAGATGCGGTTTTTCGTCCAGCGGCTTGAGGCGATAATCGGCAATGACCCCATCGTACCGGGCCGACAGGATCAGCAAGGCAAGCCCCGCGACGCCAAGCAGCGCGAGGCCGCGCCAAAGCACCCGCCATGCCTTGCCACTCAAAGTCGCGTCTCCAGATAAAACGGGATGACATGCGCGATGAGCGCATCGCCAAGACCCGTCACCATCGCGATGCCGGCAAGGGCGAGAAACCACACCGGAATGCGCAGGCCGCTGACGGCGATGCCCAGGCCAGCAATCAAAAGCGGGAGGACCGGATAGAGATAACGCCCATGCACGCCGGCTGGATAGCCCAGAATGGTGAAGCCCTTGTGAATCTGCCAGAAGAGAATCACTCCGAAAACCGCAAAGGCGATCGGGCCGTAAAAAGCAATCCGCTCTCGCGGCGATCCGCCCATCACCAGCAAGGGGGAGGCCAGGGCTGCGGCAATGGGCGGGGCAAGCATGACGGCCGTATGCAGGTCGCCGAAGCGGTAAGCGGGCCACTGACTGGCTGTAAAAAGCGCCAGACTGACGCTCGCTCCGACCAGGGCGCCAACCGCAATAAGCCAGCGTGACCGACCCTTGCGGGCCACACGCGAGACAACCCACCCACGCACCGAACCATCCCGCTCAGTGCCATCAAAGCTGGGCTCTGCATATTGCCGCCAGCGCTTCAGCGCCACGGCAAGCAGATAGACCATGAAAACACCGACAGCGGCAGCGAGCACGATGGCAAAGACCGTCCGCGAGAGCCCGAACACCTGCGTCATGCGGACGCCGCTACAGATGTCCTGCAATGCCGGGGTGACGCAATGACCCGAGAACCCGATCAAACCATGGAAATGGGCCATGAGCCATTCCATCACGGGCCAGTCGGTCAACAGCTCCGCAAAGCCGGCCCTGTGGCGCTCTCCCTCGAACGCCCCATCGAGCCCGGAGCGATAAAAGGGCTCGCCGAAAAGCACCACGTTGCGCAGCATCCATAGCCCGGCCGTTGAGACTGAAACCGCGGCCAGACCAAAGGCATGCAGCCACCAGCGCCAGCCGCGTGCCGACATTTCATAAACCAGCATGGGCCCGAGAACGGCAATCAGCACCCAGGCGGTCATCTTGGTCGCCCCGGCCATGGCAAGCCACAGGGCACAGATATAGGCATCCTGCAAACGCTTTTGCTGGACGAATCGAGCAAAGTAAAGCGTCGCCAGGGCTGAGATGAGAAAAAGGAATATATCGTTATTCGCGCCTGAGGCCAGATGCAGGGTTGTCGGGATAAAGGCAATGCCACCGGCGACGATGGTGGCTCTGGCACTGTCAAGCCCGACCGTTACCAGAATCCGATAAAGCACCAGGACCAACAGACCCAGCGACAGTGCCGAGATCAGGCGCGGCACAAGGCCGAGCCAATAGTGATCACCACCGCTCACCTGGTCCACCACCCGGTAGGGAATGGCCGCAATGGCGTAATAAAGCGGCGGATGCTGGGTAATGTAGTTATTGCGGTCTTCGACCCCCCAGACCTCCGGGTCGTATCCCCAGCGCCCGACGGTCATTTTTGCCTCGCCCAGCCTTGGCAGAATCTCGCCATGGGCCAGGTCATGAACATAAGAATAGTGACCCGATTCATCGGGTGTGTCGCCAAAAGGCGTCACCCGGGCGGCCATGGTGATGGCGAGCGCTGCCACGACAGCGGCGAGCATCAACACCGTCCAGCACCAGCGATGGCTGGATGCGCTACTGGCGTCAGTCATTGACCGCACTCCGGGATTTTTCCTGCCATTGCTGCCAGACGGCTTCGGCCAGCGCATCGAACGACGGGGTATGAGCCTGATAATAGGCGAGCAGATCTTGGGCATGGGGCATGCCCACGGGTTCGGCCGTGTAAGCATCAAGTGCGCGGGCCAAGGCGTCGGTCAGGCCGTGCAGGTCCCCCGGTGCCGGCGCGCTGACCCGATCGCTCCATGCCTGCGGGTCCTTGTTGGCATAGCGATTGGTCACGACCTGCAGCCCGGCAGCCGCCATTTCGAGCGGCGGGTAACTTGGATGCGGCGAGACCATGAGCGATAGCCCCGCATGGGCTCGCCGGAGTTCAGCAGCGTATTCATCCAGCTTGAGCTTGCCCCGCGAGCGCAACCGGCAGCCACGGCCAAGATCGATGTCCGCATGCGGCTCACCCACCGAGATAAAGGCCCAGTCGTCGTATCCGCCTTGGGCCACCAATCGCCGAAGGACATCGACCACCACGGCAAAGGCGTTGCGCTCCACCGTCGGTCGGCCATAGACCAACACCCGGCGCTCTCGCGAGCAGGGCTCGGCCTTGATGGTGGCTGCCAGGGTTTCATTGATCACCGGCTCAAACGCAAGCGCATCGGCCGGTAGATACCCATAGCTGGCCATGAAGTCACGAAGCAGCGTGCTATTGCATACCGGCACGATGCGCTGCGGGTTGAGATAGGTCTGCTCGGCCAGGGCATATCTCGATGACCAGGGATAAAACCCGGGCTCGAAATCCTGGATAAGATAGATGAAAGGGGCTGTGATGGGGAGCTCGGCGGCTAGATGGGCCGTCCACCAGGCCGTTGCGATCACACACTCATCCGGCCGCATGGCAAGCGGTGCCTCACGTCCCCCCGCCGGGATGATGACATTGCCCGGGGCATCCTCCTCGCCCAGTCCGGTAATGCGCCAGTCCGAAAAACGGGCATGCTCCTCGGCATCGAGCGACGCCTCGTCGGTGACGACGATGCGTAGATCATCCACTTGGCCACGAAACCCCTTGAGAAAACCCATGGCGGTCGCAATGCCACCAAAGTAGTGACGGCGGGACAGGCCGGGCAGAAGCAGCGTCACACGGCGCCGTGAGGATGCCCTCGTGACCGCCGGTAGAGGGTCGATTTCGCCGACTTCGGGCCGGGCATGCCGGATACGGCTGATCTCTTCAAAGAGATTGCCATAGACAGCCCGCAGCCACCGCTGCAGCCAATGCTGTCGCAATAGATAGCGCAGCAGAGGTTTCAACATGCCCCCAGTGCCTCAGTCTCAATCGCTCACTTCCTTGGGAAGGGAGGATACACGCTTGTCGGTTCGCTCGCCCGGCGCGAAGAGCGCCTGGTGATACAGCCAGTCGGGGAAGGCCTGACTACGCTTTTTATACTCATCGGGCTTGAACTGCGCGCAGACGCCCGACTCGCGGATGTAGGCGAGGACCGGCGTGGAACCGCCAGTGTAGAGGCGGGAGAGCACCTCGGGCAGACAGTAGAAGGGCCGGCCCGACATCTCCTCGATCAGTGCCTGCCGGCGCTCGGCGTCGGCGTGATAGACGTAGGCAGGGACATCACCCACCACAGCCGGGTCGGCGTGAAAGCCCAGGGCATAGTCACGATTGCTCTCACCCACCGAGAGGAAATAATGCCGTGGCAGGATGCCATGGCGGTGAAAATACCGTCCCAGCGATGGCTTGTGGTCACCCAACACAAGGATGAGCGCATCCGGGTTATCGGCCAGTACTTGGTCAGTAAATGCAGCCATGTCCTGTATGGAACGTTTCATTTTGTAAGCGAAATGGGCCTCGCCCCAGTCATGCTCCTCACCGTAGGGGCCATGGCCATAAATTGATGTGAGAAAGAAAAACGTCGGACCGGGCACGGTATCCCGGGTCTCGAAAACGGCATCGTAGAGGATACGGTCCCGCGCCCAGACTTCCTCTTTGGGCGGCATGTCCTCCAGCGACAGGAAGTCATCAAAGCCTAACCGGGGCAGCATCGCATCACGCCGCCAGAAGGCCGCCCAATTATTATGCGCAGCCCGCGTGTTCCAGCCATTCTCGGCCAGGGCGGCCGGGTAACTGTCGGTAGACGCGCGGATATAATCGATGTATTCCTGATAGATGACCCCGTTAAGCGCTCCATTGGCGGGAAGACCGGTGATCAGCTCGAAAGCCGCATTGACCGTTCGGCCCCCATAGACCGGAGAGATGGCGCGAAAACCCTTGAACCCGCGATCACGCAGCGGCTGGAAGTTGTCCGTGAAGTGCAGCGTATCGTGCCAGCAGGCTTCACACAGGATAACGATGACTTCATCGACACGGGCTGGCGGATCAACCGACCGGCCGGCAAGGCGCTGATACGCCTGTTGTTCGGCTTCTGTCGCTGCATCCGGCAAAGCGATGCGCCCGGTGTGCAGGACATGCCAGAAAAGGCCGTTGTAACGCACGTTCAGCGACCGATCGAAGGATAGATACCGTATACCCAGCTTGCCCAGCGCCACTTCCATGGGCTGCGCAACCGGTTCAACGCTGCGGCTGAGCGGTGAATGCAACACCAGCGGTGTCAGGAGCAGGGCCGTGAGAAAATAATGCCGGGAAGAACGCAGACATCGCCGGCGAAAGTAAAGCACAGAAGCCACGACTGCCGTGGCGGCGAGGCTGATTATCCCGATATCCAGGGCACTGGCGTAGGGCAGGACCACATCCAGATTGGCGGTGGTGGAGAAATCTGACCAGACCAGCGGTTCACCAGTCTCGGCAAACTTCACCTCATTCATGCGCGAGAGCACATATCCCGCCAGCAGGGCGATCGCCGCCGCCAGAGGCCGAGTCAGCACCGTGGCGAGCGCGATATACAGCCAGACCAACGGCAGTGTGGCAAGGATGGCCTGCAGCGCTCGGCGCTCTCCCCGGAACACCAGGGAGAAGTCCTGCATCTCCACGGCAAAGACCAGGCCAACGGCAGCGACGAGCGCGATAAACAATAAAGACTTGGCGAGCGCTATTGGCCGCAATCGGACGAAGTTCCTAAGCCCATCCACTGCGTTTTCGGCAATCCATTTCCGACGCTGTCACGAAAGTGTAACAACCTCGAAAGGGATTATCGAAATACAAGATCGTAATCCCCATCAGCGCTCAGGCAGGGATGAACACCCTCACCGGCTGGCCAATCCGGCCAGTGCTCACGCCAGCGCTGCCGGTCCGCCGCGGGTATCCGAGCGTCGGCAAAAAGGTTGGCCTTGGCCCGGCCGCGGCCTGGAAGGAGTTTGAGACTGGCCGCCGGCAGCCAGATGTTGTGCAGCCCGGCACGGTGGGCGCGCAGCATGAGATCCACCGCGGCGAGATGACTGCGGAAACACTCATCAAGCCCCCCGAGGGACTCGAAAGTGCAGCGAGCCATGGCAAAGGCAAATGGCGATAACGCAGCGTAACGCTGATGCAGCACCGCCCTCGCCCCATAACCGTAGAGCCCCCGACGCCAGTCCTGGAAGACAAACTGCGCCGTGTCATTGTCAGAGAATACAAGCCCACCATGATCCAGCCGGCGACGGGTCGACCACACCCGGGGCGCAACGCAACCAATGCGCGCCTGCACTGCCCAGGCACCGAGATGCTCCAGCGCACCCGGCGAGGCACTGGCGATGCCATCATCGAGGAAGAAAAGGACATCCGCCTGAGAATGGGCAACCGCGCGGTTGAACCGGCAGGCATACCCCCCCTCTCCACCGGCGTGGAGGTAGTCTACCCTGGCATCTTCGATGGTTTTTTCGATCGCCCACTCGGCCTGCGGATCGGTNAGTGCCGCCGTCACTGTTAGCCCGGCGGCGCCGTCGCGATAGTTGACCGACTGAAAGATGGTTAGATCCGGGCACGGCTCAACCCGCGCCTGTTGACCGGTACGCTGCAGGTGCTCGCTCACCGCGCGGGCGGCAATCCCCGTGGCATAACCTTTTTCGTCGTTGGCAAGGGCTGTGCTGCCGGCAACGGCCCGCCAGTGGTAAAGCACCCGCGGGATGTGCACAACCTGCTCGGGGCGGATCCGTTCAATCAACCGCAGGGCCAGATCCAGATCCTGGGACCCCTCGAAGCCCTCGCGAAAACCACCCACCGCTTCCATCTCGCTGCGGCGGTAGACGCCCAGATGGCTGATGAGGTTCTGTGCAAGAAGCAGCTCATAGTCGTAGTCCGCCTTGAAGTACGGGTCGATCCGACGATCCGTATTCTCCTCGATACGGTCCTCATCGGAGTAGAGAATGACAGCATCGGGGTGCGCATTGATGGACTCAGCAACCGCCAGCAACGCCTCATCGGCGAGTAGATCATCCTGATCGAGTAACGCCACATACTCGCCGCTGGCCGCTTCAAGTGCCGTATTGGAAGCCGCTGATATATGGCCATTGCTCGGCCGATAAACCACGTTGATCCGCTCATCCCAATCCGCGGCCTCGGCGAGAAGCGCCTTCACCGATGGGTCTGTTGAGCAGTCATCGGCAAGGCAGAGTTCCCAGTGCGGGTAATGCTGCCGGCAGACCGATTCAATCGCGGCCTTCAACAAATCCGGCGGCGGGTTGAAAACGGGTACCAACACTGAGATCCGGGGTTGGTAGGCGAGCGACTCTACGCCCGCCATATCGGCTCC
>PR_CR_10_Liq_1_inCRDRAFT_1000215_pt1 | contig 35861 bp, 18 predicted proteins | sample PRCRCaboRojoPR_3_FD_10241 | JGI IMG/M metagenome (IMG submission 10241) | reverse complement strand
CCCAGTAAAGAAAGCCTAATTAACGTAGGCGAAGAAAGCAGGTTTGTAAGAGTGGCACTAGACCCCCCTGTATTCATTGCAGCTGAAAAGCAGTATACAATTAGGGTTAAGTACAAGCCTGGAACTCCTGTATGCAGGGGCACTTCTGTCGACAACCATCCTTTTGTAGAAGGAGTTCAGTTTGAATTTGAAAAAGCAACCTTTGACGGAGGTGACGTAGAAAACGGAAGCCACGAAGTCCACGGACCTATAAGAGACTTATACTTTTACTTGTAATAAACTAATTAGCTTTGTCTTTAATCCTTTCTTTGCACCTTTGGTAGAGCTCAGGACGGTAGCCTAACCAAAACATGCATTCTATTATAACGAACTGAGGAGCTGCAAGCGTCAGCAAAATGTTGTCCATCAAAGCTGGGCGTCTGTTTTCAAAGACTCCGTGACCGACGAACTGAGACCCCCACCCCAGTGCTTGGATTATCAGCACGTACTGCAGGTGTTCTGTGCCCGCTGCTGAATAAAGATAATTGCCAGCTAAATAAGACCCTAGGTACACCACCACCGAAATAAGTCCAGAAAGAAAGTCCAAATAAAGGTAGAGTCCCAGCATTCCTAACAAAGGAATAAGGCCAAAGTGGGCTTGCAATAAAGAGTTAGTTTCTTCTCCCAGTGGGAAGTGACGCATTCCACTCATTGCGGAACAAACTATTACTGGAACAAAAACTACATGGATAATTTGGTTTATGCGGTTAGCGTGGTACTTGCCGTAACTCACGTAGAGGCTTTCAATGTCTTGTGAGAACTCAAGCATCCCTATATAATAAATGGAAGGCAACCGGCTTAACATTCCTTTCTTCGGAACTTTGCTCTACCCAACTTTCCACTTGATGTATGAACAGTGGGGGTACAAAATTAGGATTCCAGGAAAGCTAGTTTTGCTGCTAGCTGCTTATGGTGGTTACAAAGTCTACGGAAAACTTTACAATTTATTAACTACCGGAATTAAGTGCTTGATGCCTCAGAAAAAGTCTTTAACAACTCCTGGTGAAGAAGAAGAATGGGCAGTAATTGTCGGGGCTGACACTGAAATGGGGAAGCAGTTTGCCTTTGAACTGGCCCAGAGGAATTACAAGCTGATTCTTTTTGGAGATAGTCTCAGCCAACTAGAAAAAGCTATTGAAGAAATCAAGCGGCCAGACTTAGAAATCCTTCACTTCACCCTTACAATTAGTGTTGACACCGACTTTACAAAGCTCACTGCAGCTATCAATGACAACATTAGGTCCAAGAAAATCGGAATCCTAGTTAACATAAGTTCTATTCTTCCAAGAGAAAACCTAATTCACTACTTGTCGGACGAAGAAGTAAAAAACCGGATTTGCCAAAACGTAGTGACACCTGCAATAGCTATGCAAAAGGTGCTCAGATCAATGGTCAGTAAGAACTCAGGTCTTGTTTACAACGTGACTGCTCCCTCGAAAATGGACTACAAGGACCCCCTCAACTACTCAGGAATGATGTTTTTAGACACTTTGAGCCTTTGCTACCATACTAAGTACGAACCTTTGGGTGTTTACATTCACTCTGTACGAGCTTCTATTTCTTGCGACGCTGAGCCAGCTGAAACCCAGAAGTTCGTCAAAAACACTCTTAAATGGGGAGGAATTAAACCTATTCTGCATGGAGGCTTTTTGAGTTCTTTTACTCAATCCTTAGCTTCCAATATTAACTTTAAGTAGAATTAGGTCCGCAAAGCGGAGCCAAAAATTAAGTAATGCTTAGTAAAGGGCTAGCATCGATAGTTTCCTATAAGTCATTAACTATCATACTCCCTGGGAAAGGACGTTGGACTAGGTTCACTTGTGGTCTGTGCTTTTATTGCCAAGAATTAGTTCATTTTTTAAGGGACACTTAAGCAAAAATGTTAATTAGATATTTAAGAAAAGTACAACTGATTAACATTTTCGCAGTTTTCTAACCCGTCAGCCTTGCATGCTTGGTTACATACAAAATTTCCTTGTAAAAATGGATTGTAGCAATACAAAAAGTTCCAGTAAGGCCAGAGTTTAAATATATCCAATTGAGGATTTGGAGTATTTATAGAAGTAGGTACACTTTTGGCCTTTCTGGACTTTTTGGCATTCTGGGTTTTTTGGGTTTTTTGTGTTCTTTGGTTGGCTTTTTTCGATCTGTACACTGCGACTCTCATATTGCCATCAGATTCCAGCTGGCTTAAAGACTTTAATTTGCGCCATTCTAAGTAAAACTTACTCTTCCTTTGTGTGTCGTAGAAAGCAATCTGGAACTCAAGCTTGTTTGACAAGTTGAGGTTAAGCATAAAAAACCGAATGAGCTGGTGAACCTCCCACTTAGGCTCAGCCACACAACTGATATTTCCTGGTAAGTTTTTAAGGCCCCTACTTTTCTTTACAAGACCTTTTACACTCCAGCTCTGGTTTTCACAGCTTCCCTCACTTTCGATGGCTTTGCTAGGAGTTCGCATATTTTTTATAAGCCATAATTTGTGGTAATAAAGGCCCTAACTTTTAAAGCTTATTCAGCAGTTATAAGTTAACTTAAGTGTATAGGCAGTAAGGATTTCCTTTTATCTTCACTGATATTCCTCTTCTTAACTTTTGAACGGTTTCAAGGACTTTTGTGTTTAAAGCATTATAGGAAAGGTCCACCGATTCTAAATCAGGGAGGCTTGCTACTGCTTTTAAAAGGTCCACAGCTACTGAAGAAGGGATGTTTGTACAAGATAGGTTAAGACTTTTAAGCTTTGTGTGTTGAGTTACAAAAGGAATGGTTTCTCTGAATTTTTGATTCAAGTCGCCCACTTTAGAGAAGTCAACTACTTCGCTGGTTTGGCTTTTGAGTTTGGAGAATTCCTCTTCCCACAATGCTTCTTCAAAGCTGTGTTCGTAAAGTGGCTTACTTGGAATGCTACTAGAGTCCAATAGCAGTACTTCTTTTGCAGGAGACACTTTACAGATCTCAAAAACTTTATCTTTGGAAACACTCACAGTTAAACTCTCAACAAGTTCTTCCAGGGTCCCTATCTGCAAGTCCTTAATCGTTTTAAGGTCTTTAAGTATAGAGTTGCCTGACTGGAAGAGTTTTTGGTTGGAAGGACTGAAGAGTTCAAAGGGTGTGTAGTTGGGGTTTTCGCGTTTAGCTTCTACCATCGAAAGAACTTCAGCAATTCTGTCTTTCCAGTTCCTTGCTTTGGAGTCAACTAACTTAGGCACTTCTTTACAAGTAAAAATTTGTTCTTCTATGTACTCAAAGTTCTTGTTCAAAGCTTGGAAAGCAACTGTTTCAAGTTTACTTAAACGCTTTTTGAGCTTTTGGAACTCTTTGCTGAGGAATTCAAGTAGTTGGTCTTTTTTAGCTTGGAAGTTGTTCTGGATTTCCTCAACACTCAGCATAAGGTTTCCTTCTAGGTCTGCTTCTACCTGGCAGATTCCTTCTTTTAAAGCGTTTAACTCTAAAATCCGCTTTTCGATTTCTTCGTTAAGGTCTTCTAGTGGCTTGATGTCGTGTTCTTTGTGGTCTCCGAAAAGGGCACATTTAGAACAGACCTTTTGGTTATCTTGGAAACAAAAAAACTCCAGATCCTTTTTGTGTTCAGAACACTTTTCAGGCAGAGGTGCCTTAAGTAACTTCAAAAGCACTTTGTTTTTAGGAATTTCCAGAACTGAAGTAGTGGCAATAGGAGTGTGGTCACTGGGGCAAATAGAGTTGCCACTAGCTATTATGTACTCTAAGCAAAAAGAACAGTAAGTGTGGCCACAAGACAAAAACCGAGGCAGGTGCTTTTCAAAGTCATAGTTGTTCGAACATAAAACGCAAACCAAATCCATACTTATAAATGGAACACTTGCTGAGGTCTGAGACGTCTATTCCCATGTTCCTAAAATAACAAAAGTCCTAATAGGAGCTAGCCTTTGCTGGCTCCTTTCGCTACTTTTAACACTTAAAAAGAAAGGAAACTTAGTTATTTCCCAATAAAGTAAGCACGAGGATGGAATCGCTTCCAGCCCATGGAGCGCTTGATCTTGAAGAACCTGTTGAAGTACTTGTACTTCTTGTAGCCGTCTGACACGTTGTAAAGCTCGAACCTCATGCTCCAAATGCTAGTTCTGGCAACCTTGACTCTGAAGTACATAAAAGGCGCCATAGTAACCATCATAAGCAAGAATTTCAGCCACGCAATTCTGTACTCCAAGTTGTCCTTTGTAGCCATGAAGTGGCAGAACTCAGAAACGTCGTAAGCCATTTGGGGAGTGGAAGCAGGTGTGCCGTCGTCGTACTCCATCATTCCGTCGTAAAGGGGCCTGGGCATTCCGATGATCATGTGCCTGAAGTAGGGGTTGAAGTACTTGCCTTCGGGGACGTCAATTCCAAAGGGAGGTTCGTAGTGGTACCCCGTCATGATGTTGTACACGTATGATGGTCCACCTGGCTTGGAGATTCCAATGCGACTTAGGTCACTAGGCACCAGTCCTCCGTTCATGGACCTGGCGTGGTCATGACTTAGATAAGGCGAAAACATAAAGTCTGAAATCTTTTTTGGCCTGTCGTCCCACTCTTGTCTGAAGTAGCCTTTCAAGTACCAGTGGCCAGGGTTCACGGGGGCCAATTCATCAACGATTGCTCCAAGTTCGTTTTGGCGGAAGGCTTTTTTGATCAGGAAGTCGTATTTGTTCATAACCATAGCGTGGCAATTGTTACAAGAGCGAGCGAAGACTTTGAACCCTCTTCTCAAAGTTAGTGCAGAGTGTGAGCCAAAGTACCGTTCGAAGGGCCAATGGAATTTGTTAATCATAGCTTGCTCTTCGTAACCCTTGATTCCACGCCTCATACCTATGTCGTCTCGGTAAAGCCAGCACTGTGCAGGCTCTTTTCCACTTAGCATTAAGGCAAAACCAGATGCTACTAGTCCTGATGCTCCAACCCAATATACCATTTTAATGGATTTACGAAAACCCAACTTACTTGTTTAATCGTTGTTTCTAACACCTGAGTTTACTTGCCTTAATAATGGTACTTCTAATAAAATGAAAAAGTATGTTAAAAAGATCTCTGCTGTGCGGCAACCATATGCCTTTTTGAAGCTAGATGAAATTGCTCGTCAGGTTTCAGAGCTTGACTACCGAAAACTTTTGGGAAATAAGTGCGATTCTGGGTCTAATTCCAAAAGCAAAAGGAATGACCACAGCCGAGTTAAACGCGCCAAAAAAGGGCCAAAAAAACTTTCTAAAGCAAACTTTGACAAAGTTGCAGGTCCAAACGAGCCCACTTACGTAAAAGACTATAAAGACTACGAATTGAAACTTTTAAGTTTGGATTACATACTCAACAAAAGGGTAAGCGGCAACTATTACTTCCACCCCAGTCAACTTTACAAAGACATTGTTAAACTGTGCAGTTTGCACTTAAAAGACTCTGAGTACTGTGATGCATTTCTGAGAAAAGCCAAAAAAGTAATTGATAATCAAAGCCAAAGCTTCATTGAAGCCCTCAAAAAAGACTGGGAAGATGCCAAAGCATGCAACAAAAATATAATAAAGTACAAAGGAGAGTGGAAAAAGTCGCCTTACGAACACAGAAAATACACTACAATTTGGAACTATGAAAAAACCCAGCCAGGAATAAGCAATAAACTTATGAGCAAAAAAAAGCCTAAATGCGATGGCGAAGGCTGCAAAAGCTTTGAAGAGTTTGGGGAGTTTTCACTGGCTGAGTTAAAGTGGAATTGCTCCAACTTAGACAGAAAAAGAAACGTTGAGTGCTGGGAAAGCTGTCCTTGTGGAGAGTCCTGCAAAAACAGACAAATAGCTAAAAAGGAGTACATTAAACTAGGGAGTGATGTTAAAGCAGCAAACTGCTGGGGGTTTGACATAGTTACTTTTAGGTACCTGCTTGCTTACATGATGCTTCCTCAAGACTTAGAAGCAATGAAAAACTTTATTTCGGGTACTTTGCCCAAAGCCATTAACTCACTGTGCGAAGATAACTGGAACATTCTGTGCGCACTCAAAGAAATCAAAACAAACACACAACCAGTATACACACTGGAAGAAAAGCGCTATGCCAAAGGACTCATAAACGCCATCAAAGGACTGTCTTTAATCTACGGAGAAGAAAAGATTATCAAGAAGTTTAGGGTCCACCCCAAAGGAAAGGGTATAGTGTGTGAGCGCAAAGAAGGAATAAAAAAGAACTCACTCATAGTTGAGTACTTCGGAGAGTTATACAGGCCTGCTAAGTGGTACGAAAAGCAAGACATACTTAAACACAACCAAAACAAAAACAAAGCAAGCAAGAAACTTCACGACTTTTACAACATGATGCTCGAAATGGACCCTGAAGACGATGAAGGCTTTGGGCTACTTATTGTGGACCCCATTGCCAGAGGCAACTACGCAAGTAGGTTCTCTCACTCCTGCAACCCTAACTGTGAATCAGTAAACATGGTGTCTAACGGCAAGTACACTATTGGAATTTACGCAATCAGAGAAATCAACTACTTAGAAGAACTCACCATTAACTACTACTGCTTTACCGAAAACTCCCAAGAACACAAAAACTCAATATGCTTTTGCTCAACTAGTTTGTGTAATGGACTGTACTTAGCACTTGCTTCCAACTCTACAAACATCCTTCCTGAACACAACTTTTTGCACAGAATAGCTATAATGCTTGAAGCCTCTGAAAAAGACTATGACAAAAGCATGAAAGAAATCACAAAAGAGTACGGAATCAAAAGGAAGATTTTGGAAGGGTGTCCTGAGTGGCTTGAAGTGTGGGTTGCTTTGATAGTCCAAAAAGTGATTCAAAAAGAAGAACAGTCCAAAATAGAACGTGAAAAAAAGTTTTTCAAAGACTGCCGTATCAGAGACCTCGCAATAAACATTGACAAAATCAAGTACTGCTTCGACAACACTAGGCAATTCCACGCCCCGCTTAAAAAGTTAACTGAAAGAGAAGTTCTTGAGCACCTTTGGACTCTGAAAGACTCCATAAATTCCCAAGTCAAAACTGCTTTTCCAGAACCTGAAGTCCTTGAACTCCTAGCTGGAACTCCACAAACTGTTGTGGAAGCCAAAATGCAGTTGCTTAAAGTAAGAGACCTTTTAAGAACTAAAGAAAGGAGTTGGAAAACCCATGGAGTTGCTGATATGCTCCACTTTATTTGTTTCACCCGCAACTTTTTCGTAGAAGTTCCTTACAAAAAGTTCTGTTCGGAAAAAGTCGAAATTCGGTACTGCGACCTGGGAGAAGAAAGCAAATACCCAGAAGAAGTGAAGTTCACAGACACCAAAGAGTACTCCAAAACCTTTATCCACGGAGTCCTTGCAGGCTGGTTCAAGCAGTCTGTGGAGAACCCACAAGCTTCTTTGTCTTCGCTTAAAAGAGGCACTGTAGTGCTTCCCAACATTTCCAAAGCTGAAGATACTCCTTACACTGAACAAGACAGACTAAGACTGCTCCAGCACATAAAGGAAAAACCTGACAAGCCTTGGCCGAAAAGCAAAACTTGGAAGTTCTTCAACTACAACTTAATGGGGTCCCCTTGGTTTGACGACTGTTACCTAAACACCAAAGATGCAAAAGTCTGCTTGGAAAAAATCGATGCAAAGGCGGAGGACTGCAGAAGCTTACTGTAATTAGTTGGCCTTTAGTAATTAATTATGGCGGAGTATAGTCACTACGAAAGCTTTGTTGAAAGGTACGTGAAGCAAGAAAACGAACTCATGAAGCGCTCTCTGATGCCTTCCGAGCCCCGAAAGTTCAGCTACTACTATGAAATCTTGAAGCCCTTAAGAAGAGGATTTGGTTTCGGATTACAACAAATCTTGCCTGAACTTCACTTAAGAACTTTCGTGAGGACTTTGCGGAGCTTCAATCATTTGCAAAGAATTGCTTACATCCTGTTAAAGTTTATTATCTAATAGCTCTTCAATGTAAAAATGTCCCTCACAACTAAGTTGGAAGTAACACTTCCAAACTATCCAACTTCAATTTCTTCTTATGGCAGTAAGCTTTGTTTGGGGTTCACGGATGGCAAAATTAGAATTTACGACGTCCACCAAGAAAGGTGTATCACAGAAATCGACGCTCACGACTTCGGAGTCAACAAAGTCCTCTTTGACAAACTAGGTCAACTTATCATAAGTTGTGGCGACGATGGGCAAATCAAGCTATGGGAATTAGAAGGTCAACTTGTAGCAAGCCTTCTAGGACACACCAACTACGTGCAAAGTTTAGCTTTAGACTCCAGAAACTTGTTGCTTTTATCAGGGGACACAGACAACTCCTGCATTTTGTGGGACGTCCGTAATTTACTAGACATTAACACTTTTTACCATGTTCACTCCGAAGCAGTGAGTAGTGTTGACTTTTCCGCAGACTCTTCTGTATTCTTAAGTGCTTCTTACGATGGGACTGTGCACATTTGGGACACTATGAGTTTGAACAGCATCAAAACTATTTCTTTCTCGCGTAATGTGCCTGTAGTAAGTGCTAAGTTCCTCAAACACCAGGATTATATTTTTTCTGCTTGTCTCAATCATAAGATTTACTTGTGGGACGTTATGCAAGTAAAGTCCTTGCCTCTAAAAACTTACTCTGGACACTCTAACATGCACTTCAGGTGCGGAAACAGCTTTACAGATAACTTAGTATACAGTGGAAGCGAAGACGCTAAGATTTATGCTTGGGACTTAGAATCAGCGAAGCTAGTTGGAGTCTTAAACACTTACAAACAGGGTTTTGTAGTGAACAGTTTAGAAGTGCAAGGTGAGTTACTGGCATATACTCTAATAGACAAAGAATTTAATGAAGAAGGGTGTTTAAGACTAGCAAAACTTGAAGAATTTTAACCTTAAGTTACTCACATCTTGGAGTCGTGGACAGGAAGTCCGAGGCCTTTTGCCACACGGGTGCCATACTCAGGGTCGCACTTGTAAAAGATCTTCACTTGTCTTTCAAGGGCGTCTCTTTTAGTGGCATTCTTCATGTGGCCAACTAAGTTGTTGACTAAGTCAGTTTTTTCTTCTTCGTTCATAACTTTCCTGTACAAGAGTCCGGGTTGTTCGAAGTCTGAGTTGGGGTGGTTGATGGGGTGGCGGGCTACCATGCCTGACACAGCAAAGGGTTTCTGCTTATACTCAGGAGCTTCTTTAGGAGTTCCTTCAACAGTGTTGGGTTCGTAGTTAGGTTCAGAACCAGAGTTTCCGTTTACACACATTGGTCCGTCTCTTTGGTAGTTAGCCACTCTTGCCATGTAGGGACAGTTAATGGGGATCTGCATAAAGTTAGGTCCAAGTCTGTGCCTGTGGGTGTCGCTGTAGGAGAAAAGCCTTGCTTGGAGCATTCTATCGTTAGAAGGTTCAATTCCTGGAACCATGTTGGTAGGGCTGAAAGCTGACTGCTCGACTTCTGCGTGGTAGTTAGTAGGGTTTCTGTTAAGAACCATCTTTCCCACAGGAATCAGTGGGTAGTCAGTGTGGGGCCAGACTTTAGTAACGTCAAAGATGTTGTAGCGGTATTTTTCAGCGTCTGCAGCTGGCATGACTTGAACCTTAAGAGTCCAAGTAGCAGACTTTCCCTGGGCGATGTGGTTGAACAAGTCCCTAGTAGCGTAGTCTGGGTCTTCTCCTGTAAGTTTGGCGGCTTGGGCAGCTTTGAGGTTTTTAGTGCCGACATCACTGATGAAATGGAACTTTACAAAGAAGTCCTCGCCTTTGCCGTTGACCCACTTGTAAGTGTGCGACCCGTAACCGTTCATGTGCCTGTAGCCATCAGGAGTTCCCCTGTTTCCAAACATGTAAGTTACTTGGTGGGCGGATTCTGGGTGCAAACTCAAAAAGTCCCAAACCATGTTAGCACATTTAAGGTTGGTTTGGGGGTGTCTTTTTTGGGTGTGAAGGAAGTCAGGGAACTTTTGGGGGTCTCTGATGAAGAAAACAGGGGTGTTGTTTCCAGTCATGTCCCAGTTGCCTTCTTCAGTGTAGAACTTCACAGCAAAGCCCCTGGGGTCGCGTTCAGTGTCAGCAGTACCTCTTTCTCCTCCAACAGTTGAAAACCTAGCAAAGATCGGAGTGCGCTTTCCCACTCTTTCCAAAAACTTTGCTTTGCAGTACTTAGTGACGTCATCAGTTACTTCGAAGTAGCCGTGCGCACCAGCTCCTTTGGCATGCACTACCCTTTCAGGAATACGTTCGCGGTCAAAAGAGGCAAGCTTGTCAATAAGGTTGACGTCTTGAAGAAGAATAGGCCCTTGAGGACCAGCAGTCAATGAGTTTTGATTGTCGTCAACTGGTCGGCCCCAGCTAGTGGTCAGAACACGCTTCTTATCCATATTTATTGTGAACCACTTCCAAATATTATGCTTTTATTATTGAATTGGTAGTAATTAGAATCTTGTTGTGTTGCAGTTTCAGTAGCTTTATTCGAAAAGTTAGGTTTGCGTGAGTTTTAAGAGGGTTTAATTATAAAAATGAAAAACTTAATAGTTATCAAAGACTTTACTTTGGATCAAAGTTACAAAAACTCAATTAGTTTACTTATCAAAAAAGACTTAAAAGACTTTTCACTCAGTATTTCCAAAAAAATCATTGAAATTGTCAGGAGCGACCTTACTTACGAACTGATAAAAGCAGCACACCTTTACTTTAAAAGACTGTTCACACTAGAAAACAACTTGGAACTAACTTTAAAATCAGGCGTAAAAACTAAGGCAAACTTTGACTACAACTTAAACGAGTCAGCCAGAACCATGGCTTACTACTACAGTAGAGTATCCATGCTCCACTTAAGAAAAATAAGCTTTAAAGAAGAAACACAGGTCCTAGAAACCCTAATTTACTTTATCCGGAAAGTGTTGGAACCTGCTTACACCTTAGAGTACGTTTACTTGCTTGAAGAAGAGCTTAACAGACTTTTTAGGTCCTCAGCATTCAGCACAACCCAGAAACACACTGAAGCCACAGCTAAACTACTGCCAAATATAAAAAAACTAGACAAGTCAGATCCCCAATTTCTTCAAAAAATAACCTTTAAAACCAAAATCCAAAAGAAAAAATCCAAGTCCAAAACACCTGACATTTGGAACGTTCGCCCAGGTTGTGACAAGAACTCTGCAATGTCTGCTATGAACCAAAGGTCGCCTTTGCTTTCAGTGTTGTTTCCAGGCGACAAAGACAAACTCATTAGTTTCAAAAAGTAACCTTTACTTAGAAAACTCATTCAACACAGACACAGCATATCCTCTGTTTCCAAAAGCATTTTTGCAACCAGACAAAGGTTTAAGTTTTAATTAAGGCCTTTTAGGGGTCAGACTGATAATTTCTTTACAGAGTTCTTGGATAATGCTTTGGTAAAAGGAGTTTTCTTGGCTCATCATAGTTTCTGGGTCAATTAGTGAAAGCGACTCAGTGTTTTGTTCCAAAGCTGTTATTTGGGCTTTCAGTGCTTGGTTTTCTTGAGTTAGTTGTTTGTTTTTCTGGCAGAGTTCTTTCATAGACTCTGCAAACAATGTAGTTTCAGGCTGAACAGCTGCAGAAACTTCAGGTTTGGCTTTCATAAGCTTAGAAGCTCTGTATTCGTACAACTAAGTAAGCTTTACTGCTTGCTTGCCTAACTGCTTGTAGTCCATTACTAATCCAAAATTACTTAGTGGGGTTTAGGTTTGTGTCCGTCAACGTACATATTGACAGTTCCTGCAGGGAGAGTTATCTTAGCTCCGTCCATGTCAGGCGTGACTTTGATTTGGCATCCTAAACGCGAAGTAGGAGTAAGTCCAAAAGCTAAGTCAAGCATGTCTTCTTCGTCAGCTGTTGGTTCTTCTCGAGAGTCGTAGATGTTCTCTTCAAGCACTACGTGGCAAGTTGAACACGCCAAACTCCCTTCACAAGCTCCTTCCAAATCTATGCCGTTCTTATGCGCATTTTCCAAAAGAGTCTCTCCTTCCGTAGCAGGCACTGTTGTTTCTTGGCCTTCAGGGTTCACCCACGTGAGTTTCACTGTGTTTTTTGTTGCAAAAAAGTTCCTGAGAGTCCTGCGGAATAACATGGAAATTCTATTAGAATTAAATGAATCCTTAGTTACTTAGCTCTGGTACTCGTATTTACTCTTGTCTGCTTCAGAGTCTTGTTTTTGGAGGCTTTCTTCGAGTTTCTCGTCAGGAACTTCGTTTAGGTGCTTGATTTCTTTTTTAGTTCTGTGCTCTTTGAGCTTTTCGTAGCTTTGCTCAGCGTCCACAAGGAAGGGCTGACTCCTTACACGGGTAATAGCAGTGCCAGCAGGCTTGGGAACTTCTGCAGACTCTAAGTTCCAAATGTCCTTTGCGTACTCAGATATAGTTCTGTCACTTGAAAACTTGCCCATGTTCAGTGACCCATAGATGCACATTTTCAGCCACTGTTCTTGGTTTTTGTAAATTTCATCTGCTCTGGTTTGGGCGTCGATGTATGAGTAAAAGTCGTTTTTCAACAAGTAGTGATCGTAGTTTTCAATGTTATCCACAACCGAACTAAGTTCGTGCGGGTTCCCAAACATTCCTCCTCTGATAGAATCAAAAACTCTTTGGAGTCTTCCCCCAGCGTTTTGTCTTCCTCTTCTTCTAATCTCGTCCACTTCGTTAAGTCGGGCTCCAAATATAAACATGTTTTCCTCTCCTACTTCTTGTGCAATTTCTACATTGGCTCCGTCCATAGTGCCAATAATCACAGCTCCGTTCATAACGAATTTCATGTTTGAGGTCCCTGAAGCCTCGGTGCCTGCTGTGGAAATCTGTTCACTCATGTCTGTTCCTGGAATAATAACTTGTGCTGAAGACACGTTGTAGTTCGGCAAAAAGACCACCTTCATGAGGTCTCCAACTTCAGGGTCGTTGTTAACAACGTCTCCTATAGAAGTGATGAGTTTAATGATTTTTTTAGCTGTCACGTAGCCAGGAGCAGCTTTCCCGCCCACCATGAAGACTCTTTTAACAAGGTTTTGCCTTTCGTGAGGAGGCATGTCTTTGATAGTTAGGTACCTGTGGATCATGTAAAAGGCAAAAAGGTGCTGTCTTTTATACTCGTGGATTCTTTTGATGAGTACATCAAACATAGCATCTGTAGGGATATCTACTCCGCACTCCTTTTTGACCCACTCAGCAAACCTTTGTTTGTTCTCACGTTTGACAGCTTGGAAACTAGTTCTGAACTCAGGGTCTTCAGCTTTGGGGAGTAGGTCTTTCAGAGTGTACAAGTCAGTAAGCCAATCGTAGCCTCCGAGTTCTTTAGTAAACAAGTGCGACAGTTCTTTGTTGCAGCAGTGAATCCACCTTCTTGGAGTTACACCGTTAGTTTTGTTTTGGATTTTGCCAGGAAAGTACTCGTTGAAGTCTTTGAATAATTTGTTGCGAATTAAGTCAGTGTGCAACTGAGCAACCCCGTTTACAGCATGGGACCCTACAATGCACATGTTTGCCATGCGAACCTTTTTCTCGTCGCCTTCTTCAATCAGTGACATGCTTGCCATCTTTTCATAGAGTTGGCCGTGGTTCTTGTACTTGTTCTTGACTTGCTCCATAAAGAAGTGGTTAATCAAGTAAATGATTTCAAGGTGCCTGGGCAGGAGTTTGCCAAGCAAGTCGACACTCCACTTTTCCAAAGCTTCTGGCATCACTGTATGGTTTGTGTAGGAAAACACTTTGTGGCAGATGTTCCAGGCTCTTTGCCAATTGAGTCCGTACTTGTCAACTAGAATGCGGAGCATTTCGGGAACTGCTATGGCTGGGTGGGTGTCGTTAAGTTGAATTGAAGCTTTCAGTGGAAGGTCTTCCCAAGCTCTTTCTTTTTTCAAGAACCTCCTGATGACGTCTTGTATAGTTGCACTGCAAAAGAAGTACTGTTGCTTGAGTCTAAGCTCTTTTCCACTTGGAGTTGAGTCGTTCGGGTAAAGCACTGAAGAAATGTACTCTGCTTTTTGTCTGTCTTCAATTGCTTTGAAGTAGTCCCCTTGATTGAAGCTTTGAAAGTCAAACTCGTTCGTAGGACGTGCTTTCCACAAACGCAAGTTAATGGTGTTGAAGGTGTCAAAGCCAGGAATAGGTGTGTCGTAAGCAACAGCGCGCACAGTCTCAGATGGCTTCCATATAGCCCTTTCCTGCCCGTTTTCCCAGTGTTTTTCAACGTGGCCTCCAAAGTGGATGTCGTAAGAAACGTCAGAGCGTTCTATTTCCCAAGGGTTCATTTCAGAAAGCCAGTAGTCAGGGACTTCTACTTGGTAGCCTTTAATGATTCTTTGACGAAAGATTCCGTAGTCATACCGAATTCCGTAACCCCACGCAGGGTAGTCTAGGGTTGCTAAGGAGTCTAAAAAGCAAGCTGCAAGACGCCCTAGTCCTCCGTTTCCTAGTCCAGGATCTACTTCTTCTTCGTAGAGGTCTTCAAGTTTATAGCCCATTTCTTGGAGGGCTTCTCTGTACCGATTTTCTACGTTTAGGTTCACAGCAGCGTTTTGCATGTGCCTTCCTAAAAGGAACTCCAGAGACATGTAGTAAACTCTTTTGTGATCCTCAGCTGTGAAATGCTGCTGGGAGTCGTTCCAGCTTTCTATGAGTCTGTCTCTGATAGAAAGTGCAGTTGCCCGGTAAGCTGCGTTTTTGTCAAAATTAAAACGAGTCCGGGCTAGAGTATACTCGACATGGGACACTATTTGCTTCTGAATAGTGGTTGGCTCTGAGTCAATGTACTCAGCTAGGAGTTCCCAAAGCTTTTCGTTGGCTTTCTGACCTCTGATGTCAGCGCCGAACTCAGGTCTGTAAAGCTTTTGTTGGGAAGAGGACAGCTCGGTGCGGGAGCCTGTTCTTTTGATGAATGTTCCTGAACTGGTTGGTTTGACTTCCATATTTTATTTTAGGCGATTAATTAAACATTATTCTCTTCGTAAATATATACTTAGTAAAAGGGTGTTAGAACTTGGGTGAACTCGAAGGAGAAAAGCTATTTTCCTCTCCCGCAAGCAACTGTGAAGGAGAAAGCTCTTCAGCAGGGTCTTTTTTCTTGGGTTTTTTGTGCTTTTTGTGTCCTCGCTTGGCAAAGAAGTCTTCGTTCATTTCGCCAAAGGTAGCAGGAGGCATTACTTGGAGTATGTCATCTACGTAGTAGTTGTAGTTGATGAGCTGGGACTCTTGGACTGCTGGGGGCTTGGACAGGACAAAGAACTTAGAGTTAAGTTCTTTGGGGTCAATGCTGAATTTGGATTGGTAAGTTTCTAGCCAAGAGCGGTACTTAGATACAAAGTCTGAGTACTTAGAACACAAGTAGTGGTCTATAACTTTTGTGTCCTCATTCAAGTAAACTTTAGCTGTGTAAGCAGAGTAAAGCAAATGCATGCTTATTTGAAAAGTAGTTTCTACCAAACCAGCTTTTTCTATCATTAAAGCCCACAAAGTTATTTCAAGTTCGCTCATAAGCAAGTCTTTGCAAATTTCTGAAAGGATTCTTAACAAGGGAGACTGCTTTAAGTCGTTTGGAACACAAGTACTAATAGAAATCCTTCTGAGCAGTAATTGGGTTTCTTGACTCAATCCCTCTTTAAGGTATTTTTCCTGGAGTTTTTCGTAGTGACTTTCGAGTTCTTCAGGGTCCCCAGTGTACTTAAAACGCTTGTTGGGCATCAGTAACCCTGAGTCTCCTTTGCGTTTGGAGGGGTGCATATTTTTACTAATTTGTTAACTAAAAGGACTCTTGGAACTCGGACATAACAGTGTTTTCTCCTGGAAAATTGTCTATTGAAGCCACAGGCGTGATGCTGAAGTCAGAGCGACTTTTTTTGCTTTCTACCCAGTTTTTCCAGCTTTTGAAGATACTTCTGACGTATATCATTGACACAAAAAGGTTGATTTTGGTTTGGTTTTGGGTGTTTACCTAAGTAACTCTTACTCTTTGCAGGGTTTGGAAGTTCATCTTGGCTTTGTCTCTGAGTTTGTAGAGTTTTATGAGAGTTTTCTTTTCTTCTTTTCTGATGAAGTTCATTAAGTTCTTGCTGTTTGTGCTTTTAAGACGCATAAAGTGTTTCCTTTTCATAATTGCAAACAACATATCGTTGTAGTAAACAAACCCGTCTTGTTGTATTTGAAGGTCCATTGTGGAAAGCAGTTTTACTACTTTGTCGTGGTCAGTATTTTCACTTACTCCTAACTCAGGTCCTAGTTCGTACATAAAGTTTATGAGGTTCATGTAATAGATCCTGAGTCCTCCTGAAACTCCTGTGAACTTTATCCAGGCCTTTTTGAACTTTTTGAGTTCTCTGTTGAAAATGCTAGTTGAACTTTCAGGGTTGAGTTTAAAGTCTTCGTAACTCTGGATGAAAATCATAATGAAAAGGTTCAGCATCACAAAACTCGTTATCACTATAAAGCTTATGTAGTATATAACAGGTGTGTAGTTCCCTTCACTTTTAATAGTTTGGAACATCATCAAGTGCCAGTTTTCTCCAGTAGAAATTCTGAACAGCGCCAGCATTGCCATTCCGAAGTTTTCGAAGTTAGTGAAGCTGTTGATGTTTTGGCCGTATTCTACGTCGTGGTACAAAAAGGACCCTAGCACTGCGTAGATGAAAAAGATCAAAAGTAAAAGGCCAAAAACGTTAAGTATGGCTGGCAAAGAGTGTTTGGCCAATATCACTATTTCTTCTAAAGAACGGATAACTTTAAAAGCTCTGATGATTCTGGAAACCCTGATGACTTTAATGATTTTAAGCAATTGAGGTCCCTTCCTGAGAATCACTAAGTTGGAAGTAGGCGAGTAAGTCAGAACTAAGTCTAGTATGGATAGAACCACTACAAAGAAGTCAAACCTGTTCCACCCATTGTGAAAGTAACTGTAAGGCCCCAAACCTATGATCTTTATCAAAGCTTCAACTATAAAAACATAGGTAAACGCCACGTTAATAGTTTCCAAAGTGTTTATGTAGCTGTCTGGAGCCCCGTCGTAAGCCAGAGCCATTTGGATCATGTTAGCAATGATGCAAAGCAGAATAAACACTTCAAAGTAGTTGCTGTTAGACACTTTGTAAAGCAAAAGCCTTACTTTGTTTTTAGGCTCTTTGCTGATAACTAACTGAGGAACTGAATTGGGAATTAAAGACTGCATTTCAAGCCACCTCCTTTGTTCTTTAGCCAAAAACACTGCAATGGAACTTTCTTCCATCTTGGTTCTGTTAAACTGCTCAAAAACCACACCAATGAACAAGTTCAAGAAAAAGAAAGAACCCACCAAAATGAACAAAATAAAAAAGTAAGCTGCTGCTGGGTTCTGGTTCTTCCTTGGCGAGTAGTCTACTTTGTAGGCATCTACTCCCTGGTGCATTATGCTTGGCCACCCTTCTAGCGAACTTACAATAAACAAAGTTAGCATTGCTTCAAGGACGTTGTCGAAGTTAGAGTCTGCGTTCTGCCAAGTGTAGCCTAAAGTTTCGCAAAGCTCCTTAGTTTCGACTTCAGGGTTCTCACAAGTGTAAAACTTGCCCCCAAACAGAGAAACTCCTAAAATGGCAAAGATCAGCCAAATCATCAAAAGCACTATTGCAACGTTAAACAAAGCCACTATTGATTCTAACAAAGCCTTAACTACTATGCGCATTGAAGCGTTTTGGGATATGAACCTAAGTGGTCGGATAGCTCGGAAGAGCCTAAACACCTTGATCATACTGTAGTCAGAGCCCAAGCCTATGTCTACCAAAGAAAACACCACTATAAAGAAGTCTAGTTTGTTCCAGTTGTCCTTGAGGTAGGATCCTTTGTCCCTTACAAACCCCAAACTAATTGACTTCACCAAGAACTCCAAAACAAAGATACCAGTAAAAAAGTAGTCAAGGTACACAGAAGTTACTGCAACAGCTGAGTCTTTTGGTTCGTTTATCAAATAAGTGTCCCAAACTAGCTTTAGCGAACTTAAAGCTATCACTAAGAATATCACTGTATCAAAGTTCTTTGAAGAAAAAACTTTGTAACAAGCAATCCTTAAAGTGCTTTCTTTAGAAAAGACTCCGAAGCTCTTCTCGCACTTGATGTCTCCATACACAAGTTTGGGTTTTTCCTTTTTAAGTTTGATTTCTTGAGCGCTGATTTCCATTTCTGAACTTTCGCTTTCTGAAATGTTTTCTAGTTTCTTGAGTTTTTCTTGTTTGCGCATTTTGCTTTTTTCTAAGTAGTTCCCCAAAATACTGCTTTTCTTTTTGATGGAGTTTTTTTCTTCATCGTCTGAGTCTTCTTGATTGGACTCCATAGCCTCTTCAACGTCAGTGTCAGTCATGTTAAAGGAGTCCAGTAGTATTGCCAAAAACAAGTTAAGTAACACAAAGTTCCCTAAGAAGATCCAAACTATAAAGAAAATGCAACTGCTTTTTCCTGCTTCGCTGCGCATTGCATTGTATAGCAAGTCGGGCCAGTTCTCCATAGACAGTACTTGGAACACAGTCACAAACGCCCAGTGGAAACTATCAAAGTTACCACGGGGCTTTCCTTCTGGAAAGTCGAACTTGCCTCCGAAGATCTGCATTCCTAACAAAGCAAACACCAGTATAAAAAGCAGCAGTAATATTGCTAAGAAAATAAACTTAGAAATGCTTTCACTGATAGCGTTGAGTATTCTAGAAAGTGACTGCATGTACCTCAAAAGCCTACCTACTCTCACCACTCGAATAGTTCGGAATATGCGCACTGTTCTAAAGGCAGTAGTAGTTGTTGTGCCTGCTAAGAAGACCAATTCTATGATGCTCACTATCACTATCAGAGCATCGAAGTAGTTCATAGAGTCCCTTAAATATCCCTCAATACCCATGCCTAGGATCTTCAGTCCCATCTCACATATAAAAATTATTGTGAAGGTAAGGTTTAGGGTATACAACACGTTGTCGAACTCTTCGGACGCTCCATGATGGTCTATTGCTAGCACTGTGGTGTTCAAAAAGACACACAGTATCATAAAGAAGCCAAAAAAGTTACTTGAAACAAAAATGTAGGCAGGATGTCTTAGTTTTTGCACAAAGCCCATCAATCCTTGTTTCCAGAGCCTGTAAGACATTTTGGAGAGGTTAGTTCGCAACTTAGCCTGGCGTCCAGTTTCTTCAGAAACTTGAAACCCAGACCAGTAACCCCTAACGGACTGGGTGATTCTGTCTTTTTCAAGAATGCTTTTGACAATGCAATGTGCAGAGCCTGCTACTGAGAAAAAAGCTTCGTTTTTTTTGAACCTCTTGGCCAGTTTAGCAAACACCTGGGACCTTTTTTGCGTATGGGGGTGCTTAGCTAGTGTGCTGCTTATTTTTTCAAGGTATTCTTGCTCTACTTCCTCTACTTCGTCTTGGTCAGTTTTGTCCAAATCTGCACCTTTAAATGAAAACACATAGTCACTTTCGCTTTTGGGGAACTTTTGGATTTTTTCAAAAACACTTATTTTAGGAAGCACGTCGGAACTTGATTCATCCGGAACTTGCAAGTCTTCCTTTATTCTAGCAATGTAGTGGTGAGGTTGATTCGAAGACTTGAGTTTCTTGACAAGTTGTTCTTTGACTTGAAGACTGTGGATTTCATTGTTTGAGTCTTCTTGCTGCACTTCTTCAAAGATTATACTTCCATGAAAATTTCTGGAGCAAGGGTCTCTGAAAGTAGTGGTAAGGGGAATTCTAGGAATTACTCTTGCAGTTCTTGGGGACTGTTCTTGTTCTTTGTCAGATAACCTATCAACTTGTTCAGTGAAAACAAACCTTTCAACTGCAAACTTGGGTTCAGGGCTTTGAATTTCACTTAGAATTTTAAAAAACTCTTTTTCTTTGTTTGCGCTTCCAAAAGACTTGTCAGTTTTTTCAGTTAATTCGTTGTAACTAACTGTTTGTGAGTTGTCCTCTTTGTTCACAAAGATCATAGCTTCAGTAAACTCAAACTTCACTACTGCCAAAATCAAATTAAGCAAAAGAAAAGCACCTATAAATACCAATGGTAAAAAGAACAAAGCAACCCAGTAACTCAGAGCTTTTTGGGCATCTTCCATTATATCAGTCCAGCCTTCTAGAGTCACGCACTGAAACACAGTCAGAAAAGAGTAAAGCACGTTGTCAAAGTTGGTAACTCCCCAGTTGGGATTCGTGATTCCTTTAGCGCACACTTGGCTTTCTTGGCACTCGTAGTAGCCACAGACGTCTCCTTCTATAATTTGCCCTGTTTCGATCTCCATGCACTGGTACTTAAAGCTACCCATCCAGAGGTGAGTCCCTGCAATTGCAAAAATCAGTAAAAAGAACATAAAAAACACCAAAAACACTAAAAGTGGCAAGGTGCTTCCTAAAATAGCCATGAACAGCACACGTAGTCCCTTGATTGAGGAAATGCTTCTTAGAGGCCTTAGAAGCCTCAAAGTCCTCAGTGCAGTTAAGTTCACCGTACCCTCGAAGAATATTCCTGCCCAGCCCGTTATAACTATCACAAAGTCAACTATGTTCCAGTAGTCCCTCAAATAAGTTCCTTTTTTCAAAACAAACCCTAACCCGCCTATTTTAAGAACAGCTTCTACACTGTACACGTACAGAAAAAACCTGTCAAATCCTTTGTTTTGCTCATTAGGATCTTCAAGGGCCAAAACAACAATGTTCAGCAGAATAACCAGTATAATGAACCACTCAAACACTGAAGAACTGATTATTAGCTCGCAGGTTTCGCTAAAGCAAGTTTTAAGGCGCAGTAAACCCTTTCGCAAGTTAAGGAAAGGAAAAGAGTCTGTCATGCTTTCTATTTTCTGGTACTCGTTAGGGTAGCTAACAACTACGTAAGAATTTAACAACTCAGCCTCCTCTTCTGGGTCTTTCAAGAGAGGCAACTTCTTTTTGGAGTCAGCTTTGGTCATCCAAGGCGTAAGTGCCTCTTCTACAGCTAAGGACGCAACTGAACCCTGTTGTGAGTGAAGCATCAAACTGAAGTTCTGCTGAGGTTCTTTTCTCAGTTGCAGCGCACAAGGCGACTCTACGAGTTTAGGAGTTGACTCTTCTTCGCTCATAATTATAATATGAAGTACTACTGTGACTACTGCGAAAAATCTGTTCAAGGTAGCAGAAAACTCCACTCTAACTCTAAGTTGCACCAAAGAAACAAAAGGTTTTACTTAAAGACTAACGAAGGAACCTATTTTATAGGGGAATGGGAAGAGGTCTTTACTCAGGAACAAGAAGCTTACTACAAGTTTTTGAATGCCAAACTCAAAAGTAAGTACTTCAAACTTAAACACTGGATTTAAGGTTGTTTATTAAAGGTCCTCCTGTATAGTTTTTCTTGTGAAGGCTTGAAATGTCTTTTCTGTAAAACAGGAGAAAGAGTTTTCCTTGAATTAACGTTTTCTTCTTCACCTTCAAAACTAGGGGAGTCCATTTCAGTTGTGCTTTCTTGAATACTTTGAATTTCACTCAAAACTCCCTTGTTGTCTTCATACAAAAGACAGTTCACTACTTCTAAAGCTACGTTTTTGGTAGAAGTTTTCATTAAGTTTTCGAGTTGCTCAGCAGAAAGGCCCTTTAAGTAAGAAGCCTTTTTTTCGTCCTTAAGGTCTAAGTGTCTGCTGCGTTTCATAGAAAGAATTAGTTTTTTCCTGCGTTCCTTCATTTCAATGAGTCTTGACTGCAAACGCATCCAAAGTTTTCCGTTAGTTTTTCTAGTGCTCAGCCACACGTAGTGCCCTATGAACTTTTCCAAGCTCCTTTTCCACCTTGAAAGAAGCATTTTTTCGCTTAAGCTTTGCAGCAAATTTATAAGTCTTTCAAGGTACTCCATTATGATATCGTCTCCAGTTATAACTATTTTTTCGGCAGCTTTCTTTTTGGAGTCTTTGGGGTTTTCTGAGACTTGCTTTTCGGAGACTTCCATGAAGCTTTTTTGGACTTTGCTGAAAAGTTTGGAAGACTTGGGCGGCAAAATAGGAGGGCAAGTAAGGTCTTTGGGTTTGCTTGGGGAGTCAGAGCTGGAACTTGAAGTAGTTGGTCTTTTGGGAGGCAAGCTTATGCAGGAAGAACTAGATGGGGGTTCCTTCATAAGTTCTACGTAAATGGAGTTGTACACAAACTTATTGAAGTTCCTTTGTTGCAAAAAGAACTGGTCGTAGTAGTTAGTTCCTTTGCTTGGAAAGATTCTGAGGAAGTTGCCTCTGCGTTCTTGTTCTTCTAGGGTTTCTCTAAGCATGTCTCGGTACCTACTTTGGAAACTGTCACGTTTTTTCTGGGTAGTTGAATGACTAACTAGGTTGTTTTGCCTGCGGAGGTAGTTGGTTTTAGAATTCGACCTTTTGCGCCTTTCAAAAGCCCTAATTCCAACCAAATGAAACATATCTGTAAGCAGGGAAGACTTTATGTATTTGTCCAACGGCGAGTCTGTAGCTAAAGATGGCGACAAGTTCACTTCTAACAGCCAAGGCTTCAAGTTAGTGTCAAGCAGCACGTCAAAGCCTAGCAAGTCAAAGCAGTTATTGCGGTGCATGCCAATGCTTTTGCAAGTTTCTATCACTGCTTTTTCGCCTGAAATTATGGTTTTGATGATTAAGTCGTAAATGCTTCCCCACATATCTTCAGTGTTGAGTCCTTGACTTTCAAGTAACTTACACAAAGCTGAAAGTGACCATTTGTGGCCTGAGTCGTCGATGCGGAAGTCCTCGTTTTGGACGTAGCCTTCGTTCTTTTTGTTAAGTGAATAGTTAGTGAGGTGCATGTACCTATTGTTTTTGCAACCCTTTTGGTAAGCTTCGCTCGAAAATCTTACTAACCCTTCTTTGAACAAGTAGATCCTCAAAGGCTCGTAGGAGGTCACAACCACGTAAAGTCTCAAGTCGAACTTGAGTCCGTTGATGGTTAGGGGGTCGTCTAAGTACTTAGATATAATACATTCCTCGTCTATTGGAATCTCACCTAAGCTATCTACAAGGTAAATCCCTTTTCCCTGGGAAGAACTTGCAGGTTTCACTATCCACATGCAGTTGTTTTTTTGGAAAGACTCGTAAAACCCAGAAAACTCTTCTGGCATTACAAAAGTTTCAGGCATAAAGTCAAAGTGCTTCTCGCCAAATAAGTTCTGCATCTTTTTGACCACTGCTGTCAGCCGGTCTTTACGGGTGATTTCTATAGAGTTGGGGAAGTGACTTATCTTTTGGTAAGGATTCAGTCTGTCGTAGAGGTAGGCTTTAGGCGCTGAAGTCACCCAGAGTAAGTTCCAGTCGTGGTTTTCAGTCTGTGTAAACCCTGTTGATTCTAGGACATTGCGCACTAGCTTTATGTCGTTTTTGTAAAGTCGGAAGCTAAGTTCTGGCAAGTTGATTGCTTCTCTTGAGTGAAAATTAACCATTGGTGGCCGATATTCTTGTGTAGGTTGAAGTTCTTGGAGAAGGTCCCTGGTTTTAGAAAAGTACTCTTTCATGTAGGTAGTTTCGCCTGTTCCTTTGTGGAGTGTAACTCCTGCTTTGCCGCTTCCTTCAACAAGGTTTTTAATGTGCGAAGTAGTCTTTTCGGATTGGTGGGATTTAATCTTAGAGATAGTGCTGGGATCTAGGTGGTTAGGTTTGGATGGAGCTATGGAAACAATTCTTATTTCTTTAGAAGGAGGTTTTTCTGTTTTGTCAATATTCATTTCAATGATATGCAATTACTCAACGGATTTTACAGAAAATTACTAACTAACTATATATAGCTTAAGTTAACTTATGTCGTTTTCTGAGTCTTCTGAGTTCTCTGCTGGCAAGTAAGTACAAAGATTTGGTGCTGGCTTCTACTTTGTGGAACCCTTTTTCCACTTCATTTATTAAGGTGTTTAAGGTGTTTCTTTTGTCTTCCAAAACTTCGAGTTCTCTGATTAAGTTATCTAAGTTTCCGTTAATGCTGTCAATTTCTTTATAAATGTTAATTTTTTCTGTCTCGAGGTCCGAAGTTTCTTGGTCTAAGTCAATGTAAAACTGTCTGAGTTCTTGGAGGTGTTCCCATTCCTTTTTAGCACGAGGTTCCATAAAAACTATAAAGAAATGGAAGGCACAGACGAAAGCATCAAAGAACTCACCGCTCCTGCCCAGTTCCCCTTCAAAGAAGTCCCTGGACTCGACTCCCCTCAAGAACTAACTTTCCTTTCAAGATTCGTTGACTTCACACAAACCTTCGCTAAACCTGAAGAAGAATTCCAAACTGACCAAAAACCCACCAAAAGCAAGGTACTCGCTCGCAAAGGAATCTTTAACCCCAGACAAGTCACTGTCAAAGCAACTCCTGTGCAAAAAGCCACAACTCCTCAACAAAAAGCCCAACCTAAAAAGCCACTCAGAGAAACTTCTGTGACTATCAAAGGAGACTGGAACATTGTGGCTGAGCTGGCAAAACAAAACGTAGACCGACTTAGCTACAACCCCGGCAGCCCAGAAAACCTCGGTGCTTACTCAAGTGTTTTAGCTGCCAAGCGCATTGAAAACATCAACCCCAAACGCCCAGCAAAAGTCAACACATCAGACGAGCACATATACTTGCCAGGCACTACTACTCCGGCAGAGTTCCTCCAACTCCCCACAGCCAAAGACCCTGTTTTCCAAGAGATAATTGAAAGCGGCCAAGGCAGTGTTTTCATCACAGACTTGATTTTGTCCACCCTGATGAACTTCACCCGTGCAGTTTACCCGTGGGACGTAGTAGTTGAAAAAACCTCTGACGGAAAAATCATCTTTGAAAAGTCAGAAGACTCAATGCTCGACCAACTCACAGTCAACGAAAACGCAGCTGAAAACATGCCTGACGAAGAAGAACCAGAAAACAGCGTCAACAACCCTAAAAAACTCTGGAAAGAAAGCATCAGAATAAACAAAGCTTTCCAAATGCAAGCAGTTAAGCAGCCAGAGTTTAAACTAGGAGAACCCCACCCTTCACAGAGTCCCCAAACTGCTCCTTTTGCCTACAACTACCGAAAGTGGAAACTTGGTGAAGACACTTACGTAGTTGTAAGGTCGCAAGTAGACTCTTACATTCCTGAAAGCTCAAATGCACTCTCTAAAGTAGTTGCTGTAAACGAGTATGACGCCAGAATCACTGGAGGCTACAGAAGGAAGCTTGAAGCCCAAAGGGGACAAGTACTAGCTATGGAGTTCAAAAACAACTCTTGCAAAATGTCCAAGTGGGCAGCCCAAGCCCTTCTTTCAGGAGTTGAGTACATAAAAGTAGGGTTCTTTTCTCGAGAGAAACCTAATACCAGTACTTCTCACGAGTTACTAGGGGTGAGTAAGTTCCGCACAGCAGACTTTGCAAGTCAGTTGAACCTTAACCTCAATTCTTGCTGGGGAACCTTCAGAGCTATTGTGGACATCTTCAAAAAGGCAGAGCCAGGCAAGTACACTATTGTGAAAGACCCTTACAAACCTATGGTTAGAGTCTACAGCACTGGGGCTGAAAAGCAACAAGAAGAAAAGTTCTAGATTAGTAATTCTTTAGGAGATTAGTAAAGAAACTACTACTTGGATGTTTGCAAGCAAAGAGCCACTTGAGTCGTCGTTGGATTCATCGCATCCGTAGATGTAGCTTCTATCGTCAATGTCCACGCTCCAGATATGGAAGTTTTCTTGTCCTTTACTGAAGTCCATTTTACCGTAGTAGAACTCATTTAGTTTGTTTGAAACAAAAAGTAGCTTTTTACCAGTGTTGTCAAAGCCTATTGTATCTGGCCATATCATTGAAGTACTGTTGTTTGCAATTAATTCAAAGTCTTGGTAAAAGAACTTTTCAGGGTCAGGCTTGATGTCACTGTGCATGTAAATTCCATCCTTTTCAGTGGCTGTCATGCAAAGGTTGTTTTTAGCTGTCATTGCAAGTCCGTCACTGGTGCTGGACTTAAATCCCATCTCTATTACGTGTTTTTCAAGATTTGAGCTGTTAAAGTCCCTTAGATAACTAGTCTCAATTGCATAAAGGGTTCTGCTAGTCAGAGGAGTGTAGTAAAAGTAGGAGCCATCACAAGAAAGTGCTATTCCGTCGATCCCGGCTTCTATAGGCGAAGCAGAACCTACTCTTTCTCCGTTGATGACTACCCAGACACCAGGGTCCGGGTTGGTTGAATGGTGTTGTTGCAAAACTCTTCTAGTAGCTTTATTTTTCACATCAACTACAATGACTGCTGGGTTCCAGGCAGACAAAGGCTGACTAGTGTTCAAAGGGTTTCCTGAGTCTGAAATGTAAACAAATTCTTTTTCAGTGTCTATAACTAAGTCGTTCAAAAAGGAAGTTACTGGACAAGCCACCTTGTCGAGTTCAATCTTAAGTTCTTGGTTGCCTGAAGAGTTGTACTTAACTAACTTCATAGTCCCATTAACAGCTGCTTGATTATCAACTTTTCCTTGATCTAGAACCCAAACGTTGTCATCTTTGTCTATTTCGAAGCCTAACACTGACTGAAGTGCATCAATGTCGCCTATTTTGTTCTGATTCCAGCTTGGAAAAGGCTGTAGTAAAGTATTTCCGTATTTTTTAACTATTTTGTTTAGAGTTGCAGGTACGTTACTCTTCCATCGAGGAACTGACACAAAGATTTCGCCTTTGCTGTTCATTTTGATTCCTGCTAGTGTGCAGTCCTCATAATGCTTGTTTTTAAAGTACTGGTTATACTCATCTTTGGTCTCGAAAGTAAAGTTAAGCCAAGTGAACTTATGCAGTAACTCAGCTTCGTAAGCCAGTGACAACTGAACCAGCGAAATCAGCAACAACATATTAATTATAAGCAGGTTGGAATAAAAGGCTGGCATTTTCTATTAACCATTTTAAAAAATTGAGATGGAATCCGAAAATCAAGTTTATGAACGACTAGAGAAGATGGCACAAGGCGGGCCCATAAAAGAACCAAGGATAGTTTGGGATGTGCTATACTCGCTGCCCAACCTGCCTCTGGCATCCCAAACCTCAGTAATAGAGCAACTCGAACTCATAGCCCGCAGTCTTTTACATAATGCAGAGCTCCTTGCAGTCACTTCAACTATCACTCTCCCAGATAACCGCAAAAAGCAAGTACTAAACTACCTAATTGAACTGTACCTTTCAAGCCCCGAATCACTTCGCGAAAGAATACTGCAGCTAATTACCTTTCTCGTAAACAGTGTTGGAGTGAGAAAATCTAACACAGAGTCCGTTTTTAAAATCCTAGCTAAAGGCCAACTAGATGAGTCCGGAATAAAAGCTGCCATTAGAGTTCTTCAAGTCCTGGTGGCTAACCACACACGCCCAGTTCCATACAGTTACTTCTACTTCTCAGGTCCAGGTTCAGGCCTTGAAATCAACCTTTCCCACTTTGCAGAGTATCCTTTTCAAAAGGCAATTTCTCTATGCTTCTGGCTCAGACTTGAAGAAGTTTACACAGAAGTCCCCGCCAAACTGTTCAGCTTCCACTCAGAAGGCAACGGAGGAATCGAAGCTTACTTTTTAGAAAACAAACTGTACTACAGAACCCTAGGAACTGAGTACCACCCACCCGTTCCTGGCTCTAACGGAATTTTGGTTTACGAGTTCCAGCCCGAAACTTGGGTTTTCTTAGGACTGGAGCATGAACGTCCTCGGTTTGGCCGCAACCAACTAAGAGCTATTGTTGACGGAGAAGAAGTCCTAAACACTCCTATGGACTATCCCAAGTTCAAGTCCCAGTCGCCTTCTTTCACTTCAGGTAGTTTATGCGTGGACTTCTACGGACAAGTTGCTACTGCTATGGTATTTGAAGACTTAATTACAATCCAGAAAATGAAAACTATATACGGGTACTACAACATGGCTCCTCAAGGCCACGAGTCGCTCCGTTCTCTTGACCGAGTCATTGACAAAAACCTAAGCAAAAAACTAGTTATGTTCTACCACCCTTACAGGGCTACCTCTAGCTTGGCGTACGAAGCTGCTAGGCGAGCAGACGCTAAGTTCAAAGGTGTAAGTGGAGCTAAGCAAACCTTGCCTTCCCGCATGAACTTTTTGGGAGGAGTGTGTTCATTCCTACCCATTTTAGAGTTAATTAGGCAGTTCCCTGACTCCCAAACCGAGCTGTTCCATGACTGGTTGCGCTTGCTTATAGTTTGTCTCAGAGACCGTCCAGACAACCAACTAGAGGCTTCTAAGATGAAGCTGTTCAAAGTGCTTTCTGAAATGATACTTCACTTCAACCCTTCCACTATAAAAGAAGACACTGTGCCTTTGTTAGAAGAACTCTACTACACCTGCAGCATGCCCCAACTCAGTGAGCAGATGACAGTGCACTTGCTTTGGTTCATGGAACTCTGGAGATACACTGAACCCTCTGTCCAAGCTAAACTTTTTTCTATGCTCAAGGGACTTTACACACGGGCTCCCAAACCCTTAAGCAAAACTTTGGGAATTCAAGAAATGGTAGAAATCTTAGTCCACTACTTCAAAGACGAGTCCCAAAGCACAGGGATTCTAGTTAGCATTATGGAAGCTGTGCTTCTTACTGGAGGAGAAACTATTGCTTCAGAAATCACCCACGTAGTTTCTGCGCTTTTTGGAAAACCTTCTGTGCACATCCAAAAGCACTTGCTGCTACTCCTCAAAAAAGTTCTTTCAGACAGACCAGCTGACGTAGTAGGAGCGCCTTCACACCTTTTCATTAAGCACTTTGTGAACGCAAACGGAGTAGAACTACTTATGTTCCTGATATCTTCTAGTTCTTACGAAACCAGGGCAGTTTGCCTTTCGTGCCTTGACTTGGTCCTTGCACACCCTCTTAAGCCCAGCATTGCTACTCACCAAGAAATTTTTGACTTTTTGTGCTGTATAATATCTCCTCCCAAAACTGCCAGAAGGTCTTCTCAACTCACTTCGCCTAGACTCAGCAGTGAATTCAACACAGATAGACTCAGTTTGGAAAACACCAGTCAGAAACTGTCTAACTTGGTTCTAAGCGACATTCCAGAAAGTCCAGTTAACGACGAAGACAACGAACTAGACTTTGGAATCAAACCTCCACCTGCACCTTCTAGTCGCAAAAAAATTAGTTTTACTTTTCCTGACCAAGAACCTGACATTTCCAGAACTGGGTTAGCTACCCACAAAGGCCAAAAAAGAGGCTTTTCGTTTGACTTCGACGAAGAGACTGAACTGAGTTTGCCCAGCAAGACCAGTAAAGGGTTTAAGGGGTTTGACTTTGAAGAAGAAGAAAAACAAGACGCAAAAAGTCTCACTCCTCAACCACCCAGAGTTGTTAAGTCGTTTAGCCAGACACGCAAAATCAAGCCTAAACTCTTTGGAGACTCGCTTTCGATCGACACAGACAAAATCAACGAGAACTACACGTTTGGAGGCGAAAAAGGCGAAATAAAAACAGAGGAGACTCCAGACGAAGTGCTTCTTAAAGAGATATCAGAAATGGCTCAGGACTGTGTGAAGTACATGAAAGGGAGTTTAGTTGCAGAAACAGACTTTGAAATATACCCCATGCCTCCTCCAAGCTTCCGTCCTCAGTCAGTAAAAGGCATCAAGCAAATAGACTTCACTCGGAAAAAGTCTTTAGACCACCCCATAATTGAAGAAATCTCTTTAGAAATGGCTTCTTCTAACAAAAGTGCTTCTCCTCGGTGTGAAGAAGAAGATGGAGTTTACAAAGCTGTTTTGGAAATGATGCTTAAAAGGTCACTTGAAGGAGCTGACATTCTTGACGACTCAGATGAAATCCAAAGCACCAACGGACTCAGAATGGTTGAAGAAGTAGTTAAAAAAGGGTCTTTAGAACTCAAGCACAAAGCAGTCCAGGACTTTTTAATGCTCACTAAGTGGAACTCGAACAACGCTCAGAAACTAGCAGAAGATAACACTTGGCACTTATGGCTACTGGACATTTTACTAGTGGTCCCCAAAGAACTAGACTCAGGCCTTGCAGTTTTAGACATTGGGTCCAGAGTCCACACTATAGTTATGAAACAAGCTATGCTAGGAAACGAAGATGGCTGGAAACACTTAAGAAGAATACAAACTTGGTACGAAGCCAACCGCACTTCTAAAGCAAGGGAACTTGTCATTGGATTGCTTGAAAAACTCTTAGAAAGCCTCCAAAGCAACGCAATGGCCTGCAGGCCTTCTTTGAACTCTACTTTGTGGAAGAACTTGCTGATAACTACTTTTTTGGTCGAAGAGCTGGTAGTGTACACTTCGAATTCTCAGTCTGAAGCTGGAGAAAACCCAATACTTTCGCCTCAGTGGGTGGACTCTTCACTTATGGATAGTTTTTTCCAGCTTTTAGATCCAATATGGCCTTTTTCACTCTTCGAGTCCAAAAGTATGAGTTTGCAAGAAGAAGAACACTTAGAATTAGTTCGAGCTATCAAAAAGCAGTCTCAGGCTGTTTTTAAAACTGACTTGCAAATGCTAGTTTTCGAGCCTCCTGCAGAACTTAGAAACAGAGGAGTTTTTATTAAGCTTGTCACTCACTTAGTTTGCATTTCGGTCAAAGCTACTTTGGACACTGACAACGTGCACTTGTGGTTGTCTATTACAGAAAGAATCACTAAGTTTATTTTGCTGATATCAGAGTCAGCCAAGAAACAAATGTCCAGCCAAGCCTCCAAAGCCTTTACTAGCTGTGTTTTGTACATTGCGCGGTTTTTAACTTCTTTGCTCCACACTGCTTCCGAAGACTTCACACACAGTCTTTTGCAGAAGTGCTTAGTGACTGTACTCAAGTGTGTGTTCTCAGTTTACTTCCACGAGTCCCCCAGTTTGAAGGACTCAGGCATCAAAAAACTCATAAGTTTCCAAAACAGCACAGTAACTGAAGACATTGTTGCCTGTATCATGGAGCAGTTCTCTAACTTCAGCATTGACTACTTACAAAACCTTTTCCAGGACAACTTTGAAGAACTCGAAAACCTAGTTAACACTGACGAGTGGCAGTTTGCACTTATATCGGCAGGCCACCAAGTCTGGGACCAGTTCGACAACCCTTCGCGAACCAAAGCAATCTGCTCGAACCGAGAAAAACTTGCAGAAAAAGTCATCAAAGAAACCCAACAAAGCCAAAAAGTCCTTGAAGAAGCCAACGCAAGGATCCACGCAAAGGTCCTTAAAACTGCCAGTGAAATGTCAGACATTGAAGACGAAAAACGCAACGCAAGGGTAGTCCAAGCTGAAGAAAAAGCCAGACAACGACGCCACATCTGCAGCAAACGAATGCAACTCCTCAAAAAGTGGTCAGGTCCTTGGCACACTGACCAGAAGTTTTCTTACGAACCTTACCGAGTTTTGGACTCAGAAAAAGGCAGACCTCTCCTGAAAACACGTTCTGACGCCTACAAGTATTTCATAAAGTCTGAAAACCTTCCTATAAGTGAAGACCCAACTGAACTGCTTAGCAAAGTCAACATCATGAAGGAAAAAACCCAAGAAGAAGAAGACACCCAAGAAGACCTTTCCAGTGTAAGTCTGGCCAAACCAGACAGCCCCCTTGCTGCTGTTTTTGCAAGAGAAAGCAGCCTTATCCAAGTTGAAATTGGTTGGGTTTCAGTACTCACTGTCAGGTACGGACTGCTTCAAATTGTTAAATCCAAAAGCGACACTAAGATTCGGTTTATATACGACGAGAGAAGCCGCAGTAAGTTTCCTTCGCATATCGAGCTCTTCAACTACGTGCCTTCCCCAAACAAGCCCTACGTAAAAGAGTGGAGCATTGACAAACTCGAGAAAGTACTTCCCAAGAGCTACGTAACTCGTCTTACTGCAGCTGAGTTCTTCTTTGTTGACGGCCGCACTGTACTTTTCAACTTCCCTGACTTCAAAGACCGCCAGGCTTTCGTAGCCCAAATCAAAAAACTCAAGAAAAAAGTTGTGAGTCTCCAAAACTTCGACAAGTCCAAGAAAAAAGCCTTAGTGAGCCCTGAAGTCACTCAGAAGTGGGAAAATTGGGAAATCAGCAACTTTGAGTACTTGATGCACTTAAACCACGCAGCGGGCCGCTCTTACCACGACATCACTCAGTACCCTGTGTTTCCCTGGGTGATTGCTGACTACGTCTCCAAAGTTTTAGATGTGTCCAACCACAACACCTACAGAGACTTGTCCCGCAACATGGGAAGCATCGGGCCTCAAGAAAGAACCCAGGCTTTCCAAGCACGATTTAACTCGACAAGGGGTAACGAAGAGCACCCTCCTTTCCACTTTGGGTCCCACTACAGCAACCCTGGAGTAGTGCTTTACTTCCTTTTAAGGCTGTTCCCGTACTCAGAAGCTGCTAAAGAACTCCAGGACGGAAAGTTCGACATAGCAGACAGGCTTTTTTCAGGAATTGAAGACAGCTTCAGGTCAGCCACTACTGACATTTCAGATGTAAAAGAACTCATTCCAGAGTTCTTCACCCTGCCTGACTTTTTGCTCAACAAAGAAAAATACAACTTCGGCTACACTCAACAAGGCACTAAAGTAGACGATGTAGAGTTGCCTCCCTGGGCACCCAATGCTCACGAGTTTGTTAGGTTGAACCGAGAAATACTGGAGTCTGACTTTGTGTCTGCAAACTTGCACAAGTGGATTGACTTGATATTTGGCTACAAACAAACAGGAGAAGAAGCTGTAAAGGCTATGAATGTGTTTTACTACATAACTTATGACGAGTCCATTGACATCGACAAAGTAACTGACCCTTCTTTAAAAAGTGCAATTGAAGCCCAAGTAGTGTACTTCGGCAAAACTCCTTCACAGTTGTTCCACAAACCCCACCCACAAAAACAAAGCAAAAACAAAATAAACCCCGGCCCCACTGTTGTGTCGCAAGGAGCCCAACTCAAGATTTACTTACCTGCTAGAAGAAAGCCTTTTTCCAAACCACACAACATCTACAACTACTTCGACATGCCTGAAAAAGCCATACTCAAGGCTAAGATTTTCAAAGACAAAGAAATCTGTGCTGTCAGACTCAATGGAAGCTTCGTGAGGTACAATTGGTGGCCCACTCCTATGGGCGACAACAAAACTCCTTTTACTTGTGCTCTCCACAAAGAAGTTTTTCTCCCCAAAGAGCAAAAAGGAGGCTGCATCGAAGCAAAAGACAGGTCACTAAGTGGGTTCAATGCTCCTATTGAGATCCTTCAGCAAGGCAAAGTAGTTGTTTCAGGCGCTTACTGGGATGGACGCATTCGAATCAGCAAAACAGCTGGAAAAGAAACTCCTACTGACAGGTGGCACCACCAGTCAACTATCACAGCTATTTACATAGATCCACAAGACAACTTAGGAATAACAGGGGCTAAAGACGGAGACGTCATTCTTTGGATAATCGACTCAGAGTACTGGCAGCCTAGGTGGCACTACATTGACCATTACGAAGAAGTTACAAGCGTGACTATTTGCCACCAGATCCACTCCTTTGCAAGTTGCTCTACAGACGGTAAGTGCAACATTTACTCTTTGCGCAAAGGAAGACTGCTGAGAGTTATTTCGCTTCCAGACAACGCCCCTGCTACAATGGTTACTTTTTCCCCAGCAACGCCTGCTAAGGTTATTTTGTTTTCGCCCCAAGAAAACTTCCTTTACTCGTTTTCAGTTAACGGAGACAACTTGCACAGGTCACATGAAAGGTGCTTCTTTGTGACTTCTCCAGTAGTGGTGAGGGACTTGGAGTGTGTGGAGTACTTAGTGTACGGAACTGAAGTAGGAGACATTGTAGTCAGAAGCACAGGCAACCTTGAAGTTCTGCACCGCTACAGTTTGGCAAGTGGCACTCCTGTGCTGAGTGTAGTTGTTACGAGTGACTTAAGGTTTTTACTTGCAGGAGGAGCTGACGGAGAACTCACGGTGCTGACGGACCCAGAAGCAACGCTTTCTTTGCTCGAGAAGCAGTGGCAAGTTGGGTCGATGTTCAATATTGGAGGTTTGATGTAAGGACTTAAATTTTGCTAAGTAAGTTAGAGTTAAAGAAGGCATAGGATTCTTCATATCGTTTACCATATTTTAAAATATAAACAGATGCATTCGCGGTCAACTAGAAAAGACTCAAGGGAATCTCAGGAATTCCAAATTGTCGAGGAAAAGGTCAAAAACCAAGAAACTACTAGAAAGTACAGCAAAGGAAGGTTCTTAGGAAAGGGAGGCTTTGCCAGAGTTTATGAAATGGTTAACTTAGAAACTAACAAGTCCTACGCAGGCAAAGTCATACCTAAAGCTAACTTAGTCAAAGCCCGTGCTAGACAAAAACTTTTGAGCGAAATCAAAATTCACCGCTCGCTTTCTCACACAAACGTCGTCAACTTCGATCACTTCTTCGAAGATGCAGAGAATATTTATATTTTGCTAGAACTGTGTCCTAACCAAACCCTAAACGAACTCATGCGCAGAAGGAAAAGGCTCACCCAGGTAGAGGCTCAGTGCTACTTACTCCAAGTGATAAGTGCCCTTAAGTACCTGCACTCCCACAGAGTCATTCACAGAGACATTAAGTTAGGGAACCTGTTTCTCAGTGAAAAGATGGAAATTAAGTTAGGGGACTTCGGACTTGCCACCAAACTTGAGTTTGAAGGAGAACGCAAACGAACTATTTGCGGAACACCTAACTACATTGCTCCAGAAATACTTGAAGGAAGAAAAGGCCACTCTTACGAAGTAGACGTTTGGAGTTTAGGAGTGCTAGCTTACACACTTATAGTAGGCAGACCTCCTTTTGAAACCCAGGACGTTAAGTCTACCTACAAAAGGATTAAAACTAACTCTTACGGTTTCCCAGAACACATTGAAATCTCTGAAGAAGCCAAAAGCCTTATTTCGAGAATTTTAATCGGGAACCCTTCAAACCGTCCTTCTTTAGACGAGATTCTGCAGATGCCCTTTTTTGCCCAACATGAAATTCCTCAGTTGCTGCCTGCGTCAACTTTGGCGGTGCCTCCTTCTTCAAGCTACGTTAAGCAGTTCACAACCTCTGTTAAAACCCTTGACCCCAAAAAGTCCACTAAAAAGGTAGCAGCCCACTCTGGGTTTTACGATGAAGTGGACTTTTTGTACGTGAAGAAGTGGGTTGACTACTCCAATAAGTACGGACTGGGGTACTTGCTTTCAAATGGTTCTGTAGGGGTGTACTTCAACGACTCCACCAAAATTATTTCTTCAAGCTGCGGGTCATTTTTTAAGTACGTAGGAAAAGAAGATAAGGAAAACGAACCTGAAAAGTACGACTTCTTTGACTTTCCCAAAAAACTAGAAAAGAAAGTGACTCTTCTGCAGCACTTCCGCAAACACCTTTACGAACAAAACTTAAGAAGCAGCAACTCTAACGTCTATTTGAAAAAATGGGTAGTTACTGACCACGCTGTGTTCTTCAGGCTTTCAAACAAACTTGTCCAAGTCCAGTTCCTCGACAAGACAGAACTAATTCTTTGCAATGAAAAACGGAAAGTCACCTACTTGAACAAAAAAGCTGAGAAACTAGTCTACCCTCTAAGCAAAGCTATGGAAAGCGGCAACCAAGAAATGACCAAAAGACTCAGGTACACGAAAGAGGTGCTCACCAGCATGCTCCACCCTGTCACTGAGGAGCTAAGGGCTCCCCTCACTGACCGCAGAGCCTATTAATAGGTTTAATGTTTTTAGTAAGTTACTTATTGATGATAATGTTGGTTTTGGCGTACTTCAAAACATTCTGAGTAACAGACCCAACATTGAAAATAGAACTCCTGTTACTAGTTCCCATGCCACTCACTCCCATCACTATGAAATGGAAGTCCGTTTCCCAACTGTTGATGTAGTCTACGAGTTCTTTGGCTATGTTGACCCCACAGGCAAATTCCTCAAAAGTGCCTCTAACTCCCCTTTCGTAGATCATAGGCATGTAGATCTCTCTGTAGTCT
>PR_CR_10_Liq_1_inCRDRAFT_1000214_pt1 | contig 35955 bp, 33 predicted proteins | sample PRCRCaboRojoPR_3_FD_10241 | JGI IMG/M metagenome (IMG submission 10241) | reverse complement strand
TTTTGTGTTTGAAGTTAATTACTGGAGTGACTGGCTTGGATGCTTCAAAGATCTTTTTCCAGGTTCTGGCTTCTTGCCAGAGGTCTAAGCTGTCAATCTGTTTTTTAACTGCAGACCTGAACCTGGTGTCGATCTCTTTAATGGAACTCAAAGTAGGTTCAGGTTTCAGTAAGTCTTCGCTTTTCTGTCTGCTGAAGAACTCACGAGTTGCAGTGGAGTGGAAGGAATTGCGTCTAGTTCCAGGTAAGGAATTTAGACGAGCAGACCTGAGTTTTTCCTTTTTGCGACGAGGAGAGATTTCGTACAGTTTTTCAAAAGACTTGTCGCAGCGGGAGTGAAGTGAGTTTTTGGAAATGTAAGGAGGCTTCATTGCAAAGTTCCTGGGAACTAGGGCTTTTTGTTCCAGTAACTTTTTTTGGTGTCTTTTATAAATCCTGGAGGAGTTCTCTATGCAAAAGGTCTGTGTTGGCTTCAAGGAGTTTTCTTTGGTGTTTCCTGTGAAAAAGTCAAATTGCTTCATTGAATTTTAACGGCAAAATGGAAACACAAAAATGGACCCAACACTAGGGAACTTATTCCGGAGTTAAATATAAAATGGTGCTGATTCACTTGAAAAACCATGACAACGATCAATTTATATACGAAACCACACGTGACACTCCCGTTGAGAGTGTCATTGAAAACCTGGTGCGTCTTTGCAACCAAAGACTCCGACTAGACCGTGCAGCAACTTGTTTAGAAGACTTAATCAAAAAAGGAACACTCAAACCAGAGGAAACTAGAGGACTGGCAGAAGGAGAAGACCCCTCCAACCCTCCTTTTCCAGGTTTCCAGTACCGCCCTGACGAACACCACTACCGTTCAGGCTGGGCAGTGCCTGACGACCTTGGATCTCGGGTGTACGAAACAATCGAGAATGCTCGGAACTTAGTTCACAAGTCAAGGGCTGAAAAAAGGATTCCCCTGAGGCCAGAACAGATCGAAGAAGCAATAAGCCTTATGAAGGGAGGCCTTATGATGGCTTACCCAGGGTACCACGGTCTCCCGCCTTGGGAGCCCATTACTACTTTACTTGAAAATGAAGATGTGACTCCCTTTGCAGGCAGTGATACAGTTTACGAACCCGAGAACGCTTCTCTTTGGTTTGCAGGGAAAGAAGTCTTGAAGGGAAAGCCTTTAGGGAACTTCGTGAAGGGAAACGAAAACACCAAAATAATAGCTAAGCTGACTAAAACTGGAGCAGGAGCCCCTGTGAGGGAACCCCTAGTAGACCCAGACACCCAGAAACAAATGATTGCTTGGTACCACAAAAAACAAGAAGAAGAAAAGAAGATGCTCGGAGTGCAGGAAGACGAGTACTTAAACTCGGCTTGGGCAGACCCCAAAGCCTTGAAGAAACAGTTACACGGAGCTGGCGAAATAAACTGGCGACCTAGGTAAGTACAGTTACTTTCTTTTGACTCGTTTTACACTGTTGCTTCTCAAGTTGGCCTTCTTGGTTTTGGGGTAGCCTTTGGGAGAGTTGAGTTTTTTGGAAGAGTTTTTGTTGGTTTGGTTCATCATGGACTCTATTCGGTCTTGCAGGAAGTGGAACCTTTCAGAGTTGCAAGCAAGTCGGTTTTCGAGTTCCAGGATTTTCTGTTCTTGAGGCAGTGACTTCTTGTCCAGAAACATGTTTAGTTTGTCTCTGAGTTCTTCGTTTAGGGCAATGTGAGAGTTGATTTTGCTTTCTAGGAGTTTTATTTTGTTTTCAATAGGTTTTTCAGAGTTGGAGATTTCTTTGAGCTCGTTTTTAAAGTACTCAAGTTGGTTTTGGGACTGGTCAAGGTTCCTTTGGTTGCTTGAAAACTTAAATTGTAGGCTGCCTTGTTTGAGTTCGTCGTACTTAGTTTGCAGGTCGCTGAGTTCTGCTTGGAGTTGTTTGAACTTGTCTTTGTAGTACTGCTTTTCTCTAGTTAACTCGTCGCATTTGTTCCTGAGTTCTGTAATTTGGTTTTTGAGTCTTTGGGAGTCTTCTTGAGGAACATATGGAGACTCTCTAAAGGTTCCTAAGGGAGTTTCTTGGGGAGTTTCTTGGGGAGTTACTTCTAAGTTGCTGGGTGGAGTTTCTGGTCTTTCTCTTGAAAACTTGGGAGGACTGAACCCCAGTGCGTTTTTGAATCTTTCTTCAAGTTGGGCTTTTCTTTGTTCGTTTTTCAAGGTAAGTGCTTTGCTTTGGGCTACTATTTCTTGGCTTTTAGCAATGGTTTCATCAATGTTTGAGAACTGGCCGGGGTTTTCATTTTTCCCTCCAAACGCGGAAGTTTTTTCTGACATTAACACTTTACTTAAATTATTGATTTAAATTACATCGTTCTTCACTACCCACCTTATGATAAACCCTCCGCTGTCGCACACAAAAACTCCGTCCTCCTTCACTATTATGTCCTGTAAAGGGTCACCGCTAACAAAAACCTCCAAAATAGGTTCCATCAAAGGCAACTCTAGTCTGCAGGGGTGGGTGATGAAGTCTCTGCGTTCTCCCCTTGGTTCTTGGTTAGAGGCTTCTGCGTCTTCTAAGTTTATGTCCCAAATCAACAGTTTGCCGTCTTCACCAGCTGACCAGAGAATGTAGTTGTCTCCGTTGGTTTTCCCGAAACAAACCCCTGCTACCCAAGAACTGTGTCCCTCACCTCTGTAAACTAGTTTCCTTTGTTCAAGGTTCCACACTGAAACAGCGTCGTCTTCGCCTCCAGTTGCCACTAGTTTCCCATCTAAACTCCAACTCAAAGACAACAGTCCTCCAAAGTAACTTTCAAAGCACACTAAGTGCTGGTTCCTTATGAAGTCGAAAACCCTGAGTTGGCCGTCAGAGTTGATCATTGCAAACAGGTTTGAGTTAGGACTCATTCTAACGTCTCTTATGGAACCACAAAAGAACTTCCAGAGTCCTACAGGGTTGGATTCGGGTTTAGGAATGTCAAGTTGGCAAAAGCCTGGAATGGAGTCTCTGTTTTCTCTAATTCGGGAAGCCAAGTAGATGATGTTTCTCTCTTCTTCAGTTTTCAAACTAAGCTTGAACTTCCACATTGTGTTGTCCTCAAACAAAACTATGTAATCTTCTTGGTTGAAGAACCTGCATATGCAGGGAGGCCTTGAGGAGTAAAGGTTCCTTTGGGAGTTGAACCATTGCACTTTGCCTCTTGCCCGACGAATAGGGTCAATGAGCAGTATGTGTCCTAAGGAAAAGGTAAGCAGCACTAGTGGCTCTACAGAAGGACTGAAGTCAATACTTGTGACTTGCATTTTTTCAGTAGAGAGTTCTGCAATGTCTCCTCCAGTTTCGTAGTTTTCACTCACCATGAATCCCTGGAAAGTGTTGACTACAAAAATCTTTTGTTGTGCATTCTTGGAAACCGCAAAAATAACCGAGTGCGCAGGTGTTTTGAACTTCGAGGACGACGCTGTCCAGTTGCTTTGAGGTTGGTACTTCTCGCCTAGCACTGAGAAACTAGGGGGTGATTTAGCTGGCTTGAAAGACATACTTTTCATCTATTGATTACATAAATGATAGTTGCTTTACTTCTGCAGAGTGTGTTTGCAGCCCAAGGACTTACTTGCCCCAAATACAAGTGCTCTTCCATAACTACAGGAGGTCCAAGGATCTGTGTGAGTTTCCAGACTACTGAATCCGGGACTTACTTGCTAGACAGTTCTAAGTGTCTTGAGAACGAGTACTGCCCACCTAACCACATAGAAGCAGTGTCTGTTTGTGAAGAAAAGGTGGACCAGTCTCCTCCTAAGTGGCCCGGCGAAAAGTGCTCTTCTTCTCTTCAATGCAAACACTCCAAAAATGGGTGTGTGGAAGGCAAGTGCCAAGGCTCTGCAGAAAAAGAGTCCTGCCTAACCAGTGACGACTGCAACCCTGGGTTGTTTTGTTCAAACGGGGTTTGTGTGCCTCAAATAAGTATTGGGCGACAAGGGTGTGACTTCGACCACGAGTGTGTAAACAATGCAGCTTGCATTACAAAGAGGTGCTTACCTTACTTTTCGATCAAAGTTAACGATCTCACTCCTCAGTGTGACGACACGCACAGAAGCTTGCTTTGTGAAGAGGAGTTTTGCTACAGGAATTCAACTTCAGGACTGAGTTACTGCGGAGTTCCTCCTAAAAGCAAAAAGCTACCTACTAAATGCAATTCAAACAATGACTGCAACTCTGAAGTACAAGACGGAGTTTCAATCAATTCAACTTGTGAATGTGGCTACAACAGAGATGGCCAAGCTTACTGCTCCCAGCACATAGGTGACTCTTACAACGTGGACATTTACAAAATCCTTAAGAAGTGGTACGACTCAGGAGCTGAGAACTGCAACACTTATAGGAGAGGAAACTGGACTTGCATGAAAGACTACATGAGTGACTGGGAAACCTACAACTACAAAAAACTCTACTCAGAAAACTACCCCAGGATTTATGACGCTGAGGACTGTGTTTTGGAAGTATACCAGAACGACTTTTACCAAGCTGAAAAAGACTACGACTTCTCGATGTTGCTTGCACCATTCATAACTTACATCCTTTTCTAGGCTATTTAAACTATTTACACTATGAATAGTTCTAGTCGCAAATAAGCTTGTAAAGCTTGATGCCTTGGGTTTCTTTGGCCACTATCCAGGAACAGTTCTTAGGAGGTCTTCTTTTGGGCTTCCAACAGAAAACGATTCCTTCGTACTCCTTCACAGACACGTCGTCGCAAATGATGTTGGGTGTGTAACACTGAATCAAAGCACGAACCCCTACTTCTTGGGTGTCAGCTTCATCTGAGTCACTGCTGTCGTCTCCCCAACGCGCAGTTGCTGGTTTGATTAGGTTGAAACTGCAGACCAGGACTAGAAGCAGTACTAGTTTCTTCATTTACAATATTAAAACTGAGGTTCTATTTGTCTTTGTAGGAACAATGGAAGTAATTACTAGAATATTAATTCATGGGCGTAATTTCAAGCACTCCAGTTCCAATTAAGATCCAAATAAAAGATATAGAGTACGCAAAAGAAGAGTACATTCTGGACTCTGTGAACTTTTCCCAGGACTTGAAGTGGCTCTCCAAAGCGTGCACAGCAGTTTCCAAAAACAAAAAAGTCTCAAAGGCTGTTTTCAAACTCTTTTTGTACGAATGCCACAACGAGAAACTCGGCAAGGGCATAGCTTTGGCACTAAACACCAAAAAGAGCTTTGCTTTGTACGGTTCAGGACTTGAGTTCCTTAAAAGCAACAAGTGGACAAGTATTTGGCAAAGCGCCAGAATACAGTCTTTGTCCATCAAGTTAGACTTGCCCGAAGAGGCTTTTCAGAATCTAACCAAAGGTCTCGAAACCAACCACACCATCAAAACCCTCACTTTCAAGTACCTGAACTTTTCCCACATCCAAATGCTAGCTAGAGCCCTTAAAGTCAACAAAACAGTCCAGGAACTCAACATACTGTTTGACCAGAGACCAATGAGAGTCAACCAAGAAGACGACCACCTTTCTGTGAGTTCCTACGCTGCTTCAACTGCCCACTCTTCAGTAGGACAAGTCCAGTTGCTAAGCCAAAACACTTCTGTTACTACTTACCGCTTAGCAGGGTACTTGGAGTCCTACACCCCTATGCTTCTCATCGGGTTAGTGAGCAACCAACACGTAAAGTGTTTGAAGCTCGAAACCCTAGACCTAGACCGGGATGCTAACTCCTTTTGGTCACAAGCTTTAGGAGCTAACAAGTCCATAAAAGAAATCCAAACCCACAGAGGCCTTAACACCCTTACTTCTATGATTGTGTTCACTTGTCTTAAAAAGAACACAACTGTCCAGAAGCTAACTTTGAACGAAAGCACTTTTTACGAAGGAGGATTTATAGTTCTGAAAAGCCTCCTGGAAACCAACAACAGCCTCAAAGAACTCGAACTCAACGACATGCTTTACTTAGGCAGAAGCTCTTTGGAAGTTGAAGTGCAGAGCAAAAACATCAGTGGTTTACTAGGAGGCTTGGAGGTTAACACTAGCTTGGAAAGACTACAGATATCCCTGCACCCTTCTGTGCTTTCTACAGAGATTCCGGGAATCTTCCAGAGTCCCCAAGTTAGGTCCTCAGTTCACTCCTGCCTTTTGAACAACGTAACTCTTAAAAGTCTTGAAATNGTAAACTACAAACTCAGNGGCGAAGAAATAGAAGCCATAGCAGAGGGCCTTAAACAAAACAAGTCAGTAGAAAAGCTGGACTTAAGGGGGAACCTAATGGGCTGGAACGAACTGGAACTCTTAGTTACTTCGGTTGTCCAAAACTCGGTTTTAAAGTGCCTAGACGTTAGTTCAAACAAAATCCTTAAGTTCCAAGAAGTCTCTAAACTGCGCGGGACAGAAGCCCAGTTGGAAGCAGTGGGTTGTGCCCAAAATGTCTTCTCGCACTACAAGCAAACAACAATTAAGGAGCTCCAGGTGAACGACTGGTTCTGGGAAATAAGACAGTACCCTAAAGACTTGCATGAGCTGGTGCTTCAAGCCAAACAGCACAGGAAGTCACTGTAATTTAATCCTACAATTAAGTTATAAATGAAAGGTGCACTCGTTCTGGCATGCTTGGTCTTAAGCTGCCAAGCTCAGCTTAGACAAGATGACTCAGAACAAACTGTGGGGACTTTTGCTTTGATTGAGTGCTACACACCAAACATTATCTGCGAAGATGTTTCGCTCAAAGAGTACGAAGGCATAGTGTTTTGCTGGAAGCCCTTCAAGCAACCACCCCAAGACTGCTCCTGGGTTGTTGCTGACGAAGTACAAGGAATACAACTCTACAAAGTAATCTGCGACTCCTAACACTTATACATAATAACACAGTTTCATATAAAAATGTCCAACCAACTCACGGATATTGTTTCCGATGCCCTCGAGTCAGATGCTTCTTTTAGGGAGCAGTTTAACCGCGAAAGTTCCAACTTCCACAACGGAGACCCCACTCCAGTTCCGGTGGGTGGAGGAAGAGTGCCTGAGTCAATGCCCACAGCCTATCCTGACCAACCCCAACCAGAAGACACACCTATGCACCCAGACATTCCACTAGTTATGGAGGCCAGAAACCGGCTCCAGACCTTTAAAAAGGCCCTTTCTGAAGTGTGCTCGGCTGTAGAAGCCAGACTGCGCGCTTCAAAATTCAAAGACCCAGAAAAGCGCCAAGCTGCACTTGCGGAAAGAAATGCCAAGCTAGGAGAAGTTTGTGGAGTACTGAACGGGTACAAGGAGAGTTTAGGGGAGTTCCAGAACTGGGTAGGGGACTTTTCAGCAGTAATTGACGAGATTGTGGCCAAAGCCATGATTGAGTACGAAAACAAAGAACAGTACGGCGAGTACATGCTAATGGTCAACAGAGTCAGTCAAGGAGTTTTCAAGCAAACTAAAGATCTGCTTCAAACCATCAAGGAACTCAAAAAGCAATAACTTAATACTTTCGTAATTTAAATTCAAACCATATTTGTTAATTAGGCAACGCAATGTTCAACAAAAAACCCGCAACTCGAAAGTTGAGGCTGCACGCCCCAAACCCCAGGAGGACTTTGTTGCCTCAACTTAGGCCTAAAGCAAACCCTTTCTGTACATACAAAAAGCCCCTTTCTTCAAACGAAGATTCCATCACTGCTGAAGTCAAACGCATCATTCGGTTACCTCCTTTAAAACACACAAGCAAAGCTTGCTCTGCCAAAACCCACCCTACAAGATTAAAACACAATCCCATAGAAAAGGACTCGTTTTTCAGGGATTTAGAACTTCTTTCTGAAGCTTCTACTTGTGATGAATCTACTTTGTGTACTAAGTTGTAAAATTCTTGTTATAAAATGGTTCAAAGGGTGCTTTTAGTATTTCTGTTGGGACTTTTAACAAGTGCTTTAGAAGACTTCACCCAGAAACAACACATGTTCACCCAACTCAGAACCCACTTCCACTTGCCTTTGCAAGAAGCAGGGTCCTTCCAGCAACGCTACTGGACAGTAGACGATTACTGGAACCAAGGACCCATGTTTCTGTACATCTGTGGGCCTTGGCAGTGCCCTGGAGTTCCTCAGGAGCACGACTTCCCTCTCCACCTTGCCCGCAACACTTCAGGCCGCTTCATAGTTCTGGAGCACCGTTACTACGGAAAGTCACTTCCTTACGCATTTTCTTCAATGCTTCCGCAACTGTTCTTTTACCACGACGTTGAGCAAACCCTAGCAGACATTGTACAGTTTATTCGGGTAATGAACAAACAAATGCAGCAAAAACAAAAGTGGGTCTTGGTGGGTTGTGGCTACTCTGGAGCTTTGGCTGCCTGGATGAGAACTCGTTACCCCGACCTTGTAGATGTTGCTTGGGCTTCTTCTGCTACTGTGGTTCCTTCTCTTGAGTTTCCTGAATACGACAAGCAGGTTTACTTATCTGCTATGAAAAGCGGACAAAACTGTGTAGACGCCATCAGACGCATAAATCAGTACTCTGAAAGTTGCTACGAAAGTGGCACTACACAAGAAGTAACTGACTTTTTCAACGTTACACGCGAGTTCGCAGCAACTGCTGACAAACGGCCAGTTCTTTACTATGTAAGTGGAGTAGTTGGGCTACTCGTTGAAAAAGGACACAGGTCTGAAATGTGCAGTACAATCACTCAAAGCCAAGACCCCAAAGACAACTTAAAAGCACTGGCAGAGGTAGTTGCTAAGTACAACTTAGCTTCAAGCAAGTTGTTTGCTCTCAACGCCTTAAGAAGCTTAATTTGGACACCAGAAAACTCAGGCAGACAGTGGTACTGGCAAAGATGCAACCAACTAGGATGGCTGCCAGTTCCTTCGGAGTATCAGATGAGGTCTAAGTACCTGGACTTGCCTTTTTGGAAGTGGTACTGCAACGCCATTTACGACTACCCAGGAGGACTGGACCTGCCTAATACCAACCTTACTAGGCAGGACCTCAACTACATGGGGTCTCAAATCATTTACTCCTACGGGGACGAAGATCCCTGGAAGTGGGCAGGACTGCTTGAAACTGAGAACCAAGACATTACCATAGTAAACATTGACTGTCACGACTGTGGGCACTGTGTAGACTTGACCCAACCTAGTTCAAAGGACTCACAACCTCTTGCAGAGGCCAAGGCCTTAATACAGAGTCAAATAAAAAGTTGGCTAAACATCAATTAAGCTATATATTAAAAGTAAAGGTGCCTTGAGTGAGTTGCAAAGGGCTTTCTGGTTGTTCTTGAAAGAACTCCGAAATAATTTGGTGGGACTTTTTGCGGATTTGGGAGTTTCTGTGTGAGTGGAGCTTTTCAATCATGAAAAGACCGCCGCAGTCTTCAAGTTTTTTAAAGGCTTTTTGTGTGTTTGTTTTTTTAAGACACCTATGCACACCTTCAAGTCCTAAGAAAACCACTATTGCTTCAGTGCTGCACAAAACTCCACAGAGTTTGTCTAGGAAGCCAATAGAAACCAACTTGTCTAGTAACTCTGAGTTGGAGTTAGCAATACAGTTGACTATAGTCCAGACTCCTTCTCTTTTGATTTGGTGGAAGTCAACCATAACTTTGGTAACTACGACGCAGTAGATTCCAGACTTGTAGAGTTGCTCTAGGTGTTCAGTTGGTCCTGCTGAAATGTTTGAAACTATCCAAGCAGCTTCCCTCCTCAAGAACTTGCACGAAGCAGTAAGTCCTTTTTTAATAGCTGCTAAGTAAGTTGGAGTAATGATGCTTTGGGTTTGTTCGTGGTCTCCACAAGCAACATTTCCGATAATCCTTAGCAGGGGTTCCAAGTAAGGTTCTTGAGCAAAGTCAACTAGCCTTTCAAGGGCACCTGAGTTTATAATAATGTGGGGTCTTCCGTCTGAGTTTGAAGCAAGTGCCCAAAGACACTCCTTAACAAGGTTATCGTCTAGCTGGTGAAGTATGCCTAGTACTTTAGAAACAGCTGGTTCCAAGCACTCTTCATCAAGGTAAGGACGAGTCCTAAGTATGTTGGCAAGGGCCCACACTGAAACACCTTTGGTTAAGTGCTTCAGTAGTTTAGACAAGCCTCCTTCCTTAACTACTAAGTCCCTTGAATAGGGGTTGTCTGCAGAAATATTAGCTATTGCCCAGATAGCTTGGTCTGCAATTTTAGGTTGGGGGCTGTCTAGTAAACTAACCAGAACAGGAATAGCCCCCTGGTTAACTATACATAAAGTTTGGGAATTGTTCCCAGCTGCCAAGTTAGTTAGTGCCCAAGTAGCTTCGTAAACCAATTCAGGGCAACTCGTTTCTTGCATAAAGGACACTAACTGAGGAACTACTGCAGAGGTTTCTGGAATTTGGGGGTTCTGGCAGACCAAAGCCCTGATGGTTTTGGCGACTTGGAGTTTTGGAGCGTTTTGTTCTGGAAAGGGGTTTTGAGGCTCAGTTTCTGGTATTTGAGCAAAGCGTCTTTTGTCAGAGTTTTGGGCGCGTTTGGACTTTCTGAGTTCTATGTAGTTTTGTTCTCTTTTTAATTTGAGTTCAGAGTAGTTAAAGGTTGGGAATTCTTTTTTCCTTTCGTGGAACCTTTGCATTTGAAATAATAACCCCCTTCTGGGTTTAAATAGTTAGTTCCCCACTGAGTTGTGACTTTAACTCAAAGCGCTAGACACAACTAACTCCCACCTAGCAAGACTCCACACAGTGAGTTTTAGAACCAAGTAACTAATTTCAAGCTTAGAAAAACCAAAAAGGTGCCTCAAGGAAGCAAGTTTTAGTGTGTAAGTGTAAATTGCAATTAAGAGTCTAGAAGTCCCTTTACATAGTTGATTCATGATCAGCCATTAAAATGCTGAGAAGAGCAGCTGTTATAGGACTTAAGACACTATTCAAGCCTGCACCTGCCATGAGGTTTGCCACAAGGCTGAATGTCGGCGAAGCAGCCAGCATCCTCAAAGACAAAGTCTCCCAGATCTCCCAGGTCAACGACCTGAACGAATTCGGAACCGTGATTTCCATTGGAGACGGAATTGCCCGCGTTTACGGACTGGGCAAGGTCAAGGCAGGAGAAATGGTTGAGTTCAAAGCCGGAGTCAAAGGAATGGCTCTTAACTTGGAAAACGACAACGTAGGAGTAGTGGTCCTGGGTAACGATAGAGACATCCAGGAAGGAGATGTCGTGAAGCGCACGGGTAGCATTGTGGACGTGCCTGTTGGCGAAGAAATGCTTGGAAGAGTCATTGACTCTCTTGGAAACCCCATTGACGGCAAGGGCCCCATCAAAACCAAGGAAAGGGCCAGAATCGAAGTTAAAGCTCCAGGCATTATTCCCAGGAAAAGTGTGCACGAACCCATGCAAACTGGACTTAAGTCTGTGGACTCCCTTGTGCCCATTGGAAGAGGCCAAAGAGAACTCATCATTGGAGACAGGCAAACTGGAAAGACCGCCATTGCCGTAGACACCATTATTAACCAAGGAAGGTACTTCAACGAAAGCTCTGACGAAACCAACCGTCTTTACTGTATTTACGTTGCAGTTGGCCAGAAAAGGTCAACTGTGGCCAACATCGTGAGAGTTTTGGAAAATAACGACGCTATGAAGTACACTATCATTGTTGCCTCCACAGCTTCGGAAGCTGCTCCACTCCAGTTCCTTGCTCCCTATTCAGGCTGTGCCGTTGGAGAGCACTTCAGAGACCGTGGCAAACACGCCCTCATTATCTACGACGACTTGAGTAAGCAAGCTGTAGCTTACAGACAAATGTCTTTGTTGCTGCGTCGTCCTCCCGGACGTGAAGCTTTCCCAGGAGACGTGTTTTACCTGCACTCGCGTCTTTTGGAAAGAGCTGCTAAAATGCACCCTAAATACGGAGCTGGTTCACTAACTGCTTTGCCTGTGATTGAAACTCAAGCTGGAGACGTGTCTGCCTACATTCCCACTAACGTGATCAGTATTACTGACGGGCAAATCTTTTTGGAAACTGAGCTGTTTTACAAAGGTATCAGACCTGCCATCAACGTAGGACTTTCGGTGAGCCGTGTAGGAAGTGCAGCTCAAATCAAAGCTATGAAACAAGTGGCCGGAAGTTTGAAGTTGGAACTTGCCCAGTACAGAGAAGTGGCAGCTTTCGCTCAGTTCGGTTCAGACTTGGACGCAGCTACACAACAGTTGCTTAACAGGGGAGCCCAGCTCACTGAGTTGTTGAAGCAAAAGCAGTACGTGCCCATGCCTGCTGAAGAACAGGTGTGTGTAGTTTACGCAGGAGTAAGGGGCTTCTTGGACAAAGTGCAGACTTCCGAAATTGGCAAATTCGAGCAGAGCTTTTTGGACCACATGAAGGCAAGGCACCCTGACGTGTTAGCTTCCATCAGAAACGAAGGATTTCTCAGCAAAGAAACTGACGAGAAGCTCAAGAACATCCTTGAAGAATTCATCCCAAGTGCTGGGCTTAAGATGAAGGCTTAACTTAAGTTTATTGGAAATACTCTATTTAACTGTTGGTTTAAAGTTAATTCGTTACAATATGCAGTCAATCGTTAAAGCAAAGTGCGAAACTCCAAAATCCCAGATAACTACTAAGCCTCCTTCGCCTTCACAGCACCCTGGTCTCTCAGTGAACACGTCTACTGAAGAAATTCTTTGCAACTTAGTGCCTAACCGACAACCAAGTTTCAAAGAGTACTTTTTGCAGAGGAACTCTGTTCGTTCAGTGAAAAAGAAGTTTGTGTTTTCCCTGGACAACTCCCAGCTAGGAGAACTACTGCCTACTCCAGACATCAGTTCTTGTAGAAGCAACACTTTAATTCTTAACTCACAAACCAAAGCAGACGAACAGTTAGAAAGACGCATTATGCAGGCAGACTGGCAGAAGGCTTTGAAAACCCGCAAAAACCAAGAAAACAAAGAAATCAAAGAACACATGATTTTATCTAAAATGTCTGAAGAAAACTTCAAGGCTTTCAAAGCCCAAGAAGCCAAACTAGAAGCCTTTAAACAAAGACGCACTAAGAAAGAAGAAGCTGATGCCCTTAAACACGCCAAAGCCCAACAGAAGTTCCAGCAGTTCCTTAGGAGCCGCGACGACTTGCAACGCGAAGAGCAAAAGCACAAGCAGTTTGTCTTGACTCAAGAAGAAAACAAACAGAGACACAAACAAGAGCAAAAAGAAGCCCGTGAAAGCTGGATGGAGTTTATTCGTGCTAAGAAATTAAGAGCCAACCAACAAAAAATAATTGAGCAGCACGAACACCACTACATTGAGGTCCGCAATGCTTTGGGAGAACTCAACACTGCTTCTCGCAAAGCCAGGTCTGCTAGGAGGAGTCTTGACACAACAATGTCATTTTTTAATATTTAATTAATTTTATTAAAACCAATAGAGGTTAGGGTGTTAGGAGGTAAAACACAAGGCATTAACTATCAAAAAAGACTCTTTTTAATGTCTGATTTAATTCAGATCTTAAAAGGGTTCTTTAAGATTGAATCAAAAGTAACGGAAACAGTACAGAAACTTACTGAGTCTGGGGTATTAATTGGATTCAGCCTAGGCTGAATTCAGTGTCTAGCTCTAGTAATAATAAGTGAGCCTAAGTTGCAATGAAATATTATGAATAAAATTAACACTTAATAATTTATACTTAATCATCATTTGGAGTAATCAGCTTAGTGCTTAATTTAGTTAAACCTTTTTGACTTGAAAGTGCTTAATGAACTTAACTTGGGCAACTGGATATCAGTTTTTTGTTTCTTGATTTTTGGAAGCCTGTACTTAGAGTTAGTAGTTGGTTGGCTGATATCTATAACTACTTTCTGTCTAGGAAGCCTCCTCTTCTTTTGCTGGCTGGACTTCCTCTGAATTTCTTGGTCTTTGATTTCTGACTTAGAAAACCCAGCCACTATGTGAACTCGCTTATGCAAAGACAACTGGCTGGCCTGTCGGAATGCCTTTTCGCAGATCACGCAAACGTGAGGCATGCTTCCCGTGTGTAGGTTCTGGTGTTCATCGAGGTTCTGATGATTCGCAAAATTCCTTTTGCAAGTGGGACACTGGAACTTCTGAAGCTTCAGATGCTTAGTTTTCACGTGCCTTTTGAGGTTGTACTTGCAAGGGTACTCTTTGTCGCAGCTAGGGTAATAACAGCAATAGTTTGTTACTATCAACTCAGGACTCAAAAAGGCGTATTCCATATTAAATCAACTTTTTAGACTTTTTCCATAGTGGTTCTCAGAGTACTTTAAAGTGCTTAGGGCCAGTTTTACGCAAAACTTTAGAGTTAGGGTTAACTTAGTAACTTATTCAGACAGAGGTTTTGAAAACTCTTAATCCATCAGAATAAATATGGCAGTGAGTTATTGTGTCTGAGTAATAGTAATTATGTTATCTTATACTATGGTATTAATCCAGCCAGCGGACTCTTTTTCCTTCGATCCACTCTCCTTGTCTTTCTTTGCCGTTGAGAGCTTTGTACCAGCCTACTCCGTGTTGTTTGCCTTTACTCCAAGCACCTCTGTACATTCTTCCGTCTGGCCACTTGTAAGTTCCGTGTCCGTGCTTTTTGTCCTGGTAGTACTGACCTTGGTACACTCTTCCGTCGGGAAACTTGTAAGTGCCTTTTCCTTCCATTTGGTTGTCCTTCCACTCGCCTATATACTTGCGTCCATCACTCCATTCATAAGTTCCGAAACCTTCAATTTTGCTTTTGTAAAACTCTCCTTCGTACTTACTGCCGTCGCCCCAGGTAAACACTCCGTGTCCAGACTTGCACCCTTCTTTGAAGTCTCCTTCGTACTTAGCTCCGTCAGGCCAAGTTTCAGTGCCTTTGCCACTTTGTTTTTCGTTTTCCCAGTGTCCTTTGTACATAGCTCCTTTTATGTTAACTAGAGTTCCAAGTCCGTGGACTCTTCCGTTGAGGAATTCTCCTAAGTAGTAGTCTCCGTTGTTATAAATTATTCTTCCCCTGCCGTTGGCCCTTCCTCTTCTCCAGTGACACTCAAGCAAACTGCCGTCATTAACTACCTGGAAACCTCTTCCGTGAGGTTTGTTGTCAAGTTTTTCTCCTACATAAACTGACCCGTCTTTGAGTTTGGTGACTTCTTCTTTGTAAGTCCCTTTGACTTCACTAGAGTACTCGAAAGGCGGCAGTAAGTTCCAGACTGAAAGTACGTTTTGGGAAATAGGCATCCTAGGAATTAAGTTAGTAAATTCAGGCATGCAGATTTCAGTTTTAAGTTCAGCTGTGTCTACTTCGAAAACAGGCTGTGACTCAACTTTCCTTTGCCCAGGAACGCTGACTTCAACTCCTCGGTCAGTAGACTTTCCTTCTACACAATGACAACTGAGGTTACCCATTTATCATCAAGTATAATTCTATGTTATAAATGGACTCTAAACCTTCAGAACTAGTTAAGAAAGCAGTTTCTTCAGCAGACGAGCACAACCGAGTCACCCCTGCACTTGCAGACTACATTAAAAAAGCCCGCTTGCCAGTCTGTAAAGAAGTAATCAAAACCATCAAAAAGATAATTAAAGACAAAACCTCGCCGCCTTCAAACAAACTAAGGGCTTTGAAGCTGTTCCATGCCTGCATGATGGTGGCCAACACTGAGTTTTTAGTTTTTGCCCAGAAAAAGGTTATGTCAAGGCTAACTATTTTGGCCCAGCACAAAAAGCAAGTTTCAGATGAAAACCGAGGAGAAGACATCTTCGGGAACCTAAGTTTGAGTTCCCAGGAAAACAAAAAGGCTTCTGAAGAGTTTTTGATATGCTTGCTGAGGTACATCAAAATCTGGGCTTCTCAGTTCGGAAGAGGACCTGACGGCAAGTCTAGCATTTTTTACAGGTCCTACAACACCCTCGTCCAAAACAGTGTGGCTTTTCCCAAACGCAACCCCGACAGCCAGTCCCCCCAGAAAAAGGAGTCCCCCAAAAAACCTTCTAGTGCCAACTCCATCGCTCAGCTCAAAGACACCGTAGACAACACCTGCAGCATCGTTGAAAACTTGCTTGACTCCGAGTCTATCCCAGTAGACACCCTTTCAGAGTTGATTTCTTCTTTGAAGTCCTACAAAACCTCTGTAAACCGCAAAGTAAACGAAACTATGAGTTCAGGGGACTCTGAAAACACTGAAACCTTGTTGGCGTTAAATGACTGCATAGAAGCCACTCTTTCTAAGTACGAAAACCGCAAGTCGAGTCTGAGGGACTCTGAGGGCCGCAGTGCTTCAAAGGCAGAGGAAGAAAGGAAGCACCTAGGGTATGATGACATGGCTCCTAGCAGTGAGTTTTCCCAGTTGCAGTTTGCAACTCACATGCCTAACCGAAGCAGCTTGTTTGGAACCCGAGGTCCGCAGCACTCTGAATACGTAACTCAACTTAATCCCAAAACTGCTGAACCCAAAGAAATCCAACTACTTCAAAACGAGAACTCCAAATTAAAGCGAACTATAGAAAACAGAAACTCAAGTCAGCAAAAAATACAAAACTTAACCGTCGAAAACTCAGAACTCAAACAACAAATACAACAAGTCAACAAGATGATTGCTGAAACTGACGAATACATTAACAAACTCAGTACAGAAAACACTCAACTGCAAAACCAAAACTCCGAACTGCAAAGTCAACTTAACTACCTCCAAAACACCCTAGGTTGCAATAAAGGAAGTTTCCAAGAACACCAAGAAGCTTTTAGCAGCAGCAGCGACGAGTACTACTCTCCCCAGTTAGTGAATTCCAACACACTTTTCTACAGAATGTGCAACTGTAACTTAATGGGAGTTATATTTGACAACGAACTGTTCCAAGTTGGGTTTCAGATCTACACTCTTGAACCTGAGTTAGTTGCCATGGTTTACGTTGGAAACAAGTCAGAGTCTCCTATATATGAGGTTACTACACACATTCCAGATGTATCCCAACAAGGACTTCAAGTTTCAATAGAGCCCCAAACCACCACTGAAGAAGTCCAACAGCAAGCCCAAGCTATGCGGAACTTAAAAGCTTCTCTGATAAAGTTCACTTCTGTTATTCCTAAGTTAGAAGTAGAGATCCACCACGAAGTACCTTGTGTAATGAGTTTGATGCTTCCCTTTACAATGACTAGATTCCTAAAAGCAGCCAACACAACACCCCAGGCTACTTGGGACACTTGGAAGTACCTGGAGTCTTTTAGTTGGGAAACTCAGGTGCAACTTGAAGCAATTACTTGTCTCCAGGAGCTCTGTGCTCACCTGTACCAAGGAGGTGCCTTTGCCATTTTTACTTGCCAGGAAATCTCCCAACTAGGCCAGCACCAAGTTTTAGCTGCAGCTAACTTTGCAAAGACCAGTGCCTTTATGGTAGTGACTGGAAACTTCACTGAAATGAAGGCTTTGCTGGAAATCAGGAGCCAAAACAACCAACTTAAAGAAGCCCTTGGTGAACTGATGAGAATTCAATTAGGAGGTAAAGATTAATTATCTAAGTCGATAAAACTGCCAAGTGTGTAGGGGCGTTTCTCCTTCTAGGTTGTAAGAGATCTTGATGTCCAGTTCGCGGGGGTGCGAAGGGTTAGGTCTGACTGCAATGGACCCTTCAAGGACTTCCCCTGAGTTCACAGGGTGCGCATTGTCTAGATAAAAAATGGTCTGTTTCCAGTGTGTGGACTTTTGCTTGGGGGAGGTAGTTAGCACTAGTGGTTTGTGGCAGTGGAGGAACCCTACTTCGAACCAACCCACCAAAGCGTGCACAAAGTCTTTTCTGTTGATGTGGAGTTTGTAAGTAGAAGTGAAAGTGAGGTCTTGTTTGGTGACAGTAGCTAAGTCTATTTCAAACACAGGGCACATGCTGCTGACCATATTTCCAGACTCAACTAGGTCTACAACTGGTTCCAGCAGGGCTTCTCTCCTCATGACGTTCATTTCAATGCCGTAAACGTCTGTCCAGAAGTCTATTTTCTCGTACTTGTACTTGGCGTCTTCAATAGCTGCTAGCCAAAGCCTTGCTTTGTCTGGGAACAGCATTCCGCCAGGTTTGAGCCACTTGTCCCTAGCAAACAACACTGAGTCAAGCATACTTTCGTACAACAAAAAGTAGCCCATCCACTCTGAAATGATGATATCTACTTGTTCTGGGACTTGGATTTCTTCGACTTTGCCCTTTATAACAGTGATTTGTGAGGAGTACCCGTTCTTCTCAACTATTTTCTGGGTAAAGTCAATTATGTCAGCACAGTCCACAGCGTAAACTTGGCGGGCACCTGCACGTGCAGCAAAGAAACTAAGGATTCCAGTGCCACAACCTACGTCCAAAACTACTTTGTCTTTGAAGAGGAAGGCGTTCCTCATGATGGCGTTTTTGTAAGTGCCGGTGCGCACAGAGTCCTTAATCATATCTTCGTGAATTCCAAAGTGGGCGTAGGAGTCAAAGTAGTAGTCTTCTCCGTAGCTGTAGTGCTTGTCGTCTACTTTGTCTATGCCTTGCCACCTAGTTCCTTCTGCAAACTCAGGTTCTTGGGAAGGAGTGTACTCCATTTATTGGGTTATTTATGATACTTCATTATCTCTTCAACGAAATACTCCCTGAGTTGCTGTGCAGTAATGTTTTCAATCCGTTCAAACTCGAAGTCAGCAGGGACTTGGGCTAGGGCTTCTTTGGAGGGTTCCCTGACTTCGTCGAAGTAGGGGTGTCTGAGTGCTTCTTCGCAGGACATTCTTTTGTTGGGGTTGAAAACTATCATTTGTTCCATAAGTTCAATTAAAGAAGGGTGGGAGTTGGGGAACACCAAAGAAAGAGTCTTTTTGCACCGTGATTCAAAAGACCTTAGGTAAACAAGAGCCTTTTCGTCAGTAATAAAGTCTAAGTCCGACTCGTCAGGAGTACCGCAAACTTCAAAAATCACGTTGAGTTGGTCTGAGTTGCTTGAAGGAAACCCTGCCCTCCTCATTTTGGTGTGGTGGTCCGGAGACAGTGGGAAGCAAGAACTCCCTGGGAAAAGCGGGCTTCTGTCCATGTATGTAGGTGCGTTTTCTTTAAGCATTCCACAGAGTTCTGCAATTACACAACCTAAACTCCAAACATCAATAGACTTGGTGTACTCGCGTTCCAAAAGAATCAGTTCCGGAGCTCTGTACCACCTAGTAACTACGTGTCCCGTAAGTGAGTGTTTAGTTTGGAGGCCAGGTTTACTGCGAGTGAGTTTGGGTTTTCCAGCTACAGGTTGGGGTTTTTGATTGGTTTCGGGTTTGTGTTCTTCTTCTTCCTCAATAGTTTCAGGCAGGTCTAGTTTGACTTCTTCAGGAAGACTCCTTGCCAGTCCGAAGTCGCAGATCTTCACTTCGCAGTCTTCGTTGAGAAGTATGTTGGCAGGTTTAAGGTCTCTGTGGAGAATGTTGGCAGAGTGGATGTACTTAAGCCCGCAAATAGTATTATAAATGATGAGTTGGATGTGTTCGGCTTCTAAGTGCACAGGGGACTTGATTAGTTTTTTGAGGTCGGACTGGGCATGTTCCATAACAATGTACAGTTCATTGAAGTTATTGAAATCTTTAGGTTTCAGGATGTCTCTGATTTTTACAACATTGGGGTGGTCTAGGTACTTGAGAATCACTATTTCTCTCAAAAGTCGTTTGCAATCCACCAAGTCATCAAAAACTCGGGTCATTTGTTTGATGGCAACTCTTTCGCCTGTCGGAATGTAGCGGGCTTCACAAACCATGCCGTAACTTCCTGAACCAATTTGTTTCTTGATTTCGTAGTCAGGTCCTACGTCCCAGTTTATTTTGTGGCGAGGAATAGGCAACTTCTTACCCGGCATTTTAATCTACTGAAACGCTTATTATTGAGTTTTAATTACTGGGACTTCTTAGCTAAGTTCCTCCAAAGGGGGTAGTACGCGTTGGGCGCAGGAGTGAAGTTATTGTGGAACTCAAACCTTTTTCCACTTGAAGGAATCAAAATTCTAGGTGAGTTCTTTTTGTACACTGCAGGGTCTGCGTTGTAGTCAGCAGGTCCTGGACTGAGTTCGCGCTTGACTTTTTGGAATTTGCTTTGCTTCGAAAAAGTAGCTGCTCCTCTTATTGTACAAAACCCAGACATGTAACTGAGGTCTTCGGAGTTCTCCCGTGACTTGTGGGACCTTAATAGCGAAGACTGTTTAGAGGCTGAGAAAAGTTCCCTTAGCGAGTGGTTTTGGGAGTACTTTTGAGGCGGAGACAAAGACTTCAAAGACATTTGGGAGTGGTTGCTGCGGTGTGACTTTTGGGAGATCCTTGAAAGGGAAGGACTTACCACAGAAGTGACACTTGTTTCTTTTATGACTGAGTCAATGATTGCTTTGAGGTTTTCTTTGAAGTTAAGGAAGTCAGGTTTTGCCTTGTGAGTGCTTAAGATATCTTTGATTACACTAGTTAGTTTTTGGAGGTCGCCTGAGTCCTCTAGTTCTTTTAAGTCTTTTTGCAAACTGCTGTAGTGACTCAGCCTTGTCCTGACTCTTTCAGTCTCTGACATTTTGTATTAAGTAGAATAAATTCAGAGTAAAATGAGAGACAATTTAATTAAATTAAATGGAACTTGAAAGGAACTTCATAGAGTGTGTGATTTGTCTAGAAATGCTTTGCAGACCCTCAAGCACTCCTTGCGGCCACAACTTTTGTCTGCCGTGCTTAGAAGCCTTTCAGAGAAGCAAGGTTTCTCAGGTGAGATGTCCTTTGTGTCGGTACAGAATTCCAAACGGAAAGTTCGCAGTTAACAAGCAGTTGGAAATCCTGATACAGAAAACTTACCCTAAAGAGTACGCTTGGAGACTAAAGAACTTTAAACCTAAATTCAAACTAACACGCGCCCAAATAATGTTTTTAGGCGTATGCAAAACTGTGCGTGTACTGTTTGTACTGGTGCTTCCTGTTTTCATGGGAGTGTGGCTTTCGAAAAGACTTGACTCAGTTCCTAGGCAAGTTACTAACTTTCTGAGTCTAATTTTCAGAATTATTTTATCAGCCCCTAACTCCTGCATTCTACAGTTGTTTTGGAACTTAGCAAATCTAATTTTCAGATACTTAGATGTTGCTAGTGCAGTATCTGGCCTTATGTATTCAATTGGTAACTAGTGTAAATGATATTAAGTAGTTACGTTATTAAGCGTTTTCCACAGAGTCTTTGATGGCTTGCGCAACGTAAGCTACGTTTGCAGAGTTGATTCCTGACATAGAGATTCTTCCGTTTTTAAGCATGTAGCAGTGCCACTTGTTAATCATGTTTTCACACTGAGGAGGAGTGAGTCCTGTGTAAGAAAACATTCCAATTTGGCTTGTGATGTGGGACCAGTCTCCAGGAGTTCCTAACTTGCTCAGTTCCTCCACAAGTCTCCTCCTCATGTCAATGATTCTTTGGGAGACTGCTGTTAGTTCTGTTTGCCAGCTTTCCTTTAAACTAGGGTCACTTAGGATCCTTGAAACAATGTGGGCTCCGTGCATTGGAGGGTTCGAGTACATTGGCCTGACCACTAGTTTCACCTGGCTCAGAACCTTTTTAGCAGTGTCTTCGTCTGAACACACAAAGTGCAAGGCTCCAATCCTTTCTCCGTAAAGTCCACAGTTCTTAGCGTAACTCTGCGACACTGCCATTTGGAACCCTTTGTTCACAAAGCGCCTTATAGAGCCTGCATCTGCTTCTAAGTTGCCAGTGGCAAATCCTTGGTAAGCTGAGTCGAAGTATGGGAAAAGGTTTTTCCTAGAAATTACATCAGCGATCTGGTCCCATTGGTCAGGAGTAGGGTCGACTCCAGTGGGGTTGTGGGCGCAGGCGTGGAGCATAACTACAGCTCCTTCAGGGGCTTGTTCCAAAGCACCAAGCATTCCTTCGAAGTCGAAGCCTTTAGTTTCTTGCTTCCAGTAAGGAAACTCTCTTAACTCGTACCCTGCCATTTCGAAGATCTTGAGGTGGTTGCCCCAAGTAGGTTTGGAGAAGTAGATTACACTAGCTCCCATGTGCTTTCTGAGGAACTCTGCGCCTACTCTTAGACTTCCGGTGCCTGAAAGGGCTTGCAACGTGGCAACTCGGTTCTCAGCTACAGCTGGGGAGTCTGACCCGAATATGAGTTCCCGGGAAAGTTTGCAGAAAGAGTCGAGGCCTTCAATAGGCAGGTACTCCTTGTTCATGTTGGGGTCTTCGAGCATTCTGCGCTCTGCTTCTCGCACAGAATTGAAAATTAAAGTTTTACCCTCATCAGTGCGGTACGCACCTACTCCCAAGTTAACTTTGTTGGGGTTGGGGTCGTTCCTGTAAGCTATGGCTGTGCCTAAGATTGGATCTGGAGGAGCCAATTGGATGTTGGGAAAGAAATTTTGAGATGACATAATTACCAACGATTTAAGTATGTCTTAATTAGAGGGCAATAATTCCATTATTAATGATTACTCCTTGTACCTTTTTTCTTTGAGCTGGGTTATTTTCTCAGCAAGTTGGGGCTTAAGTGGAATCAAAAGTTTCAATATTACAGTGACCCACTCCCTTGTAAAGGGGTTTCTGGGGTCAATGGCTGAGGACTTTAGTAAAGGGAGCAAGTGAACTTCAGCTAGTTCAGCAGCTGGAAGGTTCTCAGGCATAGTGTTGGCAATCAACTGCAAAGCAGAAGTTTTTTGACAGTTTTCCAAGTCCATCTGGACAAGGTTGTAGCACTGCTCCAAAGCACTGCTGGTCAGAGTTTCTTTTACTTGTTGGTTGGAAGGGGCTTCTCTAGAAACTACACTTAAAAGGTGAACTAAGTAAGGGTACTCAGGCAGCTTAGAGCCTAGAAATTCTAAGTCAGCTACACTTAAACAAAGAGTGTTTGTGGACTCAAAAAGACTTTGGTGGTTTTCCCAAGTTTTTTGAAGGTTCTGTTCAATGATTTCTATGAGTTCTTTGAGTTCTTGGGTTTCAAGCACTTCAAAAAACACCCTAATATTCTGTGGCACTGTTTTGCTTAGTAAGTAAAACAACCACTCAAAGGTTTCTTGGTCTTCTTTAGAGAAACTCAAAGCAGCTTTAATGATTCTTGAGTGTTTTCTAGTTAAAGACTCTAACTTGTGTTTGTAAGGTATAGTGATGTTGTGCAAAAGCATCACAATGTACTTAATGGTTTCTTTTGTTGCTTGCACTTGAGGCAGCAGCGCTTCTGCAAGTTCTAAATGAGGACAGTTCCCAACTGAAAAGTTGTAGAGGAACTGAACAAAGTAAACTTGGTTGGACAGAGGAACTTCCAAGTTGCCTAGGAAACTCTTGATGGAGTTCTGAGCTTCTAAGCCTTCTAAACACAAGTTCTTCAGCACTCTAAAAAAAGTAGTTTCTGAGCAAGTGTCTTTAAGTGTGTTGAGGTTCTGGAGCCAGTAAGTCCTAGAGTCTTGGCTTTGCAGAGTGTCTGTCACTATGCTTTCCATTAATTCTATCGTTAGAATTTAAATGCTGGTAGTTGCTTTAAGTTTCCTTTTGGCTTTGGAGTGCAAAGCACAGAACTCCTTAAACATTAAAGACCAAGTCCACAACTTACTCACTGCTCTCAACCAAGACTTAGAAAAAGCTACTCAAGAACAGGCCTTAAAAGAAACCCAGTGCTACGAATCCGAAAAGTCACTGAACTCCCAACTCTTCCAAACACAACAAGTTTTGCGCAACTTGAAGCAAGAAGTACTTCCAGTTCTGTTCAGGGTTGAGTCACTAGAACCCCTTTACTTAAACTACACTTCCCAAACAGCCTTTTTCAAAGAGCTCCAGAAGGACCTAACGACCCAGAGTTTAGACTCCCTAATACAAGAAAACTCTTTTATGGAGCAAAAACTCGAGGTGGAGTCTTCTTTGCTTGGAAGTTACTTTGAGTCTTTGCAGGAAAGCTTCAAGGACTCAGCTGAACTCCTAAAGGAATTCCAAACTTCCCAAAACAACCTTGTAGAGGTTCTTCAAACCCACTTACAAGAGACCTTACTAGACCTGCGCAAAGTCCAACAACACTTAGCAGCTGAGTTGTCTGAGCTCAAAACTCAACTTACCAAACTCAAAAGCTACCAAAACTTAGTTACTCAAGAAACTTCCCAACTCAAAGAAACCAAACAAACCCAGGAAGAACTCTGCGAAAACTGGCACTTAGAGTACACAAAGCAAGAAAAAGCCCTCAAGCAACAAGTAGACTTCTTAAATGGTGTTTTAGAGTCCCTCTAATGTTAAGTTACTTCAAAGTGTTGTAGTCCATGGCCTTTTCCATTCTGAGTGCTTTAAACCTCAGAAGTGACTTGTACTGGAAATAGTTGCTGCGCAAGGACCAGAGATGCAAATTCAACTTTTTACTCAAAATAATCACTCCTTGGACAAATCCGCAACAAGCCACACAGGTTAAAAAGGTCAGCACAAAAACTGTAACTAAACGTCCTTTATCGTCAAGTCCTTCTTCAGAGTCTTCGGAGCCTTTGCTTAATTGAAGGAAATTAGAGTTTGCTTGCACAGAGTTAGTAGCAAATATTTGCCTGCCTTCGCTGTCAGTCTGAATTTGGTATGTTAGATTTAAACTTAAGACTAGTAAACACAAACCCAATTTCATTATAGTCCGTTTTTAATTCTAGTTAAGCATGCTGAACCATATTTAATGCTAGCACGCTTTGCATCTCGTCGATTCTTTGCTTCCTACGAAATGATCACTTCCGAGAAACTCGATAACGTTGGACTTATCACTCTCAACAGACCCAAAGCACTTAACTCGCTTTGTGCCCAACTCATAGACGAACTAACTGCTTGCCTTTCGGAGTACGACTCAGACCCTTCAGTGAAAGCTATGGTTCTCACTGGTTCCAAAAAAGCCTTTGCTGCTGGAGCTGACATCAAAGAGATGTCTGTCAAAGACAACGTAACTACTTACAAAGAAAACTTCATCACTTCTTGGGACAAGATTGCCCAAACTCGCAAACCTTTAATAGCTGCTGTGAACGGCTACGCACTTGGTGGAGGTTGTGAGGTGGCTATGATGTGTGACATCATTTTGGCAGGCGACAAAGCCCAGTTTGGACAGCCTGAAATAAAGCTAGGAACAATCCCAGGTGCAGGGGGCACTCAAAGACTTGTGAGAGCTATTGGTAAGTCTAGAGCAATGGAACTAGTGCTCACTGGGGACTTTATTTCTGCAGAAGAAGCTTGCCAGAAGGGTTTGGTGTCCCGTGTTGTGCCTGAAGACAAGGTTGTGGAGGAAGCTATTGAGGTAGCCAAGAAAATAGCAAGTTTCTCTTCGCCAATAGTCATGATGGCTAAGGAGTGCGTTAACGAAGCCTTTGAGTCTTCTCTGAGAAATGGTCTTTTGTTTGAAAGGCGTTTGTTCCACTCAACTTTTGGGTTCAAAGATAGAAAAGAAGGCATGGAAGCTTTCTTGGAACGAAGGAACCCTGAGTTTAAAGACGAGTAACTAACTACTTAAGAACCGTACACATTAATTAGTCTCATGTTCAGAAGTAATGTGATTCTTGACTTCTTGTCTCCTGACGTGTGCTTCACACACTTCACAGACGTACTTGGAGTTGTGTTTGTCCTCGCCTGTTTGTCCAGGCACGAGTTTGAAGAAATAGGTTTTAGAGGACTTTTTGCTGTCCACACTAAGTTTTGCAGGGATCCCTACTTGGTCTGTGGAGTTAGTGTCCACTTTTACCTGCTTGCCGCAAGAAGCGTCATAGGCACTTTTCAGCCGACTCGTGAAGTTCAGGAACTGTTTTTGGTTGCTGAACTCGAGGTCCTCTGCAATGGAAAAAAAGTCTTCACAGATGTAAAAAAGCGTTTCTAGGTCAATTCCTTGGTTTTCTAAGAACTTCTGCTTTTGTGGGTTGTTGTTGAGTATGTAGTTCAAATTCATTATACCCCCTTTGTTCATGAGTATTATTTTCAGTTACTTTAAATTCTGAGTAAATAGAAAAATGCCAGCCACTTGTAAGAAACTTGGCCAAAACTTGCTGCTTTTTGAAGAGCAGAACCAAAAGGACTCTGTGGAGATAAAACTTAAAAACAAGTCCTCTCAAGAACTAGACTTTCAACTTGACTTTTCAGAGTCCCAATATGTCCTTATAGAGAACTCAATAACCGCGAATGTTGAAACAATCGAAGACCTTAAAAGCAAAGGCAGCCAAGTCATTAGCCAAACAATCCCCCCCAACTCCACTCACAAGTTTGCAGGCATCTACTTGCTTTCTGAGTCTTCGTGTCTGAAGTACTCAAGCAACTTCCAGGATAGTCCTGGCATGCCTTCAGGTGCGAATTCTAAAAAGTCCGAAACACCTACTGAGATAGGAACCCCAAGCTCTGCAAACGGTCCTTTAGGGACTGAAGTGCCAGTTCCAACTCCTTCCTATGAACTTAGGTCCTTCGAAAAAAGAATTGAAGATTCTTATGCATCGATATCACGATTGGAAGGTTCACAAAGTTTAGACCCCTTCTTCCCACCAGATTATGGTTCTCTTTTTCTGGGGGCAGAAAACGCTGAAATGGATGATCCCGTTAGATGGCAAAGGCCAGACGAGTTCATGAAAGGGAGTTATGAGTTGTACCTTGACAGAATAGAACCAGCTGATATCAACCAAGGAGCGTTAGGAGACTGCTGGTTCATGTCTCCCATTGCAGTTTTGGCAGAAAAACCTGAGTTAATTAAAAAGCTTTTTGTGAACAAAGGAGTTAGTGAAATAGGACTTTACCATGTTTGGTTCTGCAAAGATGGAGAGTGGGTCAGAGTCACTGTGGATGACTACTTCCCTTGCTTGATGGGAGCCCAAACAGCTTTTTCTAAGCCTAACGGAAACGAGCTTTGGGTGATGCTTCTCGAAAAAGCTTACAGCAAATTGCATGGGTCCTACAAAATCATTGAGGGAGGACAGCCTCACAAAGGACTTAGGGACTTAACAGGACTTCCAAGTAAGGTCCACTTCTTCCAAAGTGATGAAACACAAAGCATGATCAGAGATGGGTCTTTTTGGGACCTCTTAAAGAACTACAGTGACAAGGGTTACTTGATGACAGCATCTGTTGACAAGTCGACTGAAGAAGCAAAGTACAAAGGCTTAGTTACAGGACATGGGTACTCACTTTTAAGGTGTGCAGAGGCTTATGGAAACAAACTGCTGAACATTAGAAATCCTTGGGGGCACTATGAGTGGGAAGGAGCTTGGTGCGACCACTCTCGCTGTTGGACTTCAAAGATGAAGGAGGCACTGAATCCCAACTTGGACGAAGACGACGGGGCCTTTTGGATTTCATTTGAAGACTTTTTGAAGTACTTTTCAACGATGAGTGTAGCTATTTGCGAAGACTTCTTTGAGAAAAGACTTAAAGGGGTCTTTCAAAAGCATTCTTCTGGAGCCTCAACTGAGTTTTATTACGAAGTAGAAGTGAAGAGCGAGACCAAGGTGTACGTAGAGTTGTTTCAGGAGGACACTAGAATTTACGGAGTTAACGAGTGGAGGAAGCCCACCGACATTAGCATAAACATCTTTGAAAAAGTAGGAAACGGACTCTGCAAGTTAAAAACAAGTATGCGTGCTTGTATGAGTGAACTGATGGAAGAAGTTACACTAGAAGCAGGGAAAACATATGTTATCTTCCCTTTTTCAAGTGGAAATGAAATCGAAGAACCCCGCTATGGAGGTGATGAACTGCATGATGATCAATTAAACTCCAAACTACTTTTCACCTTGAAAGACATCTTTAAAAGAGCAAACAAGTCTATGTCTGAAGGACTTACTCAAGAAGACTTCCAAAACTTGATGAGTGAAACTCAAGACCAGTACGACCAATCACTAGCAAACCAACTAACGCTAGGAAACGAGAAAATGCTCTTTGAAGAATTTGCCCAGTTTTTCAAGTCTTCAATTCGGACCCAAAACGTTATGAACTGGCTTGAGAAATGGGGATACGGTGGATTCCCGTGGGCTGGTACTTACAGAACTTACGTTCTAGTTCTGCACGCTTTATCTGAAATTGACGTGAAACAGTTCACTCCTTCTGAAGTTTTCATTGAAAAGTTCCACGAAGCAACCCAGGGAATGCACAGAGTATAAGCAAAGTAGTTAACTTACCTATAATTCAGAATTATAAAATGGCTGTTAGAGAAGTGAATCTCCAAGTCAAAACCTTAGACGGCCAAGAAGTTCTAGTTACTCTTAACGAAAGAAGTCAAGTAAAAGACCTTAAAGAAGCTTTGGAGGAACGCACAGGGATTCCAGTTGAACGCCAAAGGATCTTGTCTCAAGGAAAAGTGCTAAGTGACCTGAGAAACTTGAACTCAGGAGAAGTATTTCTGGTAGCGCATCTCCAGAGAGACGATGACTTGAACTCAGTCCTGGCACAACTCTTACTGTTGAGGAACTTAAGAATGTACAGACGGATGCGCAGACTGCCAGGGCACTTTCCTTCCAGTTCAGAAGTACACGAAGCACTTATCCAAAACGCAAGAAGCATAAGGAGAACTCTGCGGAGTAGCAGGGAGTTAGTTGTGGGGGAGTGGGTGGACGTGGAAGACACTGTGGGTCAGTGGCTAGAAGCACAGGTGATTCAAGTGGCGAGGGGAAGGGCTTTTATTCACTACAACAACTGGCCTGCCCACTGGGACGAGTGGATTCACTTCGAGTCCCCCAGGATCCAGCCCTTCAGGTCCCGAACAGTGCAGCCAATTAATTCGGGGCTTCAGTCTCCATACCCGACCTACTCCAGACAAGTAGAAGCTTTGGAGAGTCCAGAGTTCCTAGACGTTTACAGACACGGACTGGACTTTGTGTACAGAATCTTGAAAATGGGCGAAAGGTACAAAAGAGCAGTGCAGACGCAAAGCGAACAAGACTTGAGGGAACTATCAGCTTTTGCTGGGCACATTGACCGAATGGGCAGGTTTTTGAGTGACTTGGGAAAAGAAATGTCCAGGAACTCGCGTTTGCAAGTGCCTGTAATTAGTCAGGGGAACTACCTGCAAATGGACATGAACGAATTAATGTAATTGTAGTTGTATAAGTTAAATGGCAGCAGAAGCAAAGTTCCAGTTGAGGCCTCCTTCCAGAAAAGAAGAACTCTACATAGAAGGCTACGGGAAGAAATGGGGCGAGAAAATGACTTTTACTGTGGGAGTCTCTTACTTCACAGCAGCCATCGTGGGACTCGGCGCTGGCGCTTACCAGGCCAAAAAAGACGTTGCGAAACACAGAATGCTCAAGACTTACCACATGATCAACACAATTGGCAAGACTGCAGGCAGGTACGGAAACGGGGCTGCAGCTGCAGGTCTTATGTTCTGTATGGCAGGCAAGATGGTGGACTTGGTGTTTGAGGAAGAAATCCAGGAGTTCGGAACTACGTCTAGGAACGTGTTTGTAGGTGCACTCACAGGCGCATTATACAAAAGCACTTTAGGGCTGCGTCCTATGGTGGTCGGGTCTATAGTAGGGGCTTTGGCGATTACTTCTGTTTCCTACACTATGAACGTTTTGAACGAAAGGGGCATAATCAAGTTTAGAATGGACTTATAACTAACTTACATCCAGCAGAACTTGTCCCTGACTTTCTGGGCTCTGATGTTGAGTAGTTCTTCTTTGGAGAGTTCTTCTTTGGTGACCACTTCATCAGACCAGTAGGTCCAAGGGCCTCTTTTGGTTCTTATTTCGTAGTTTTTAAGGGCAGTTTTTCTTTTGCGTTTAGGTTCTGGTTTTTCTTGTTCTACTGTCAGTGGTGGTTTGTGTACTTGGAACTCCGAGTTGACTTCTGCAGAAAAGGGTTCGTTGATGCAAGCAGACTTGTCACTCAGTACCAGAATGACTTTCCGGGACTCTTCAGCGTTGTTTACTTGGACAGTGACTTGATCGTTTTGCTGGAGTTCCTGTGTGAATTTGGTGTTGGTCCCGTGGACGGTAGTTCCCGACACAAATATTTTGCCTGAGCCTTTGAAGGGCTCTTGATGGACTTGGTAAGTTGAGGGGGTTTCTTGGGTTTTGGGGAGGGATTTCTTTTTAGTTATTTGGTTTATTTGTTTCTGGACTTCTTTTCCAGGGAGTTTGAGTTTCTTTCTGATTACTGAAGACATTACAAATGAGTATAAAACCTGAAACAAAGTAACAGTTATAAATGTCTACCACCAGTCAAAGAGTGTACGAAGGAGTGTTTTTATTGACGACACACAAATCCTCCACCCAAATAGAACTTTCAGTGAAAAACGACTTACTCAAAGTACTTAACTTCACTGCTGACCTTTCAGGCTCTGAAAATGTTAAAATAGAGGAGTCCGAAAATTTAGTGCATACTGCCAAAATTCCTCCTAAAAAAACAGGCAAACTGCTCACTCTGCACCTTTCCCCAGGACACAAACTCACCACCAAGTTTAAGTTTGCTATGAACCCTCCTGACCGTGAAGAAGCTATGGAGTTCATTGGCAAAGACATACGCAGACTCCAAAGACGCATTGCAAAAGCCAAAGAGTACTTCAGACACGTGGACTTCAACACCATGGAGCTCTCACAGATTCCTCAAGAAGTTGGTCATTTTGTGGACCCCTACTTCACTCCCACTGACACTTCTGCTTTTCTGGGGGCTGAAAACAAACTTAACACAATACTGCACTGGAGAAGGCCCAAACACTTTTTCGAAGGCGAATTCGACGTTTTTTTGGAGCAAATTGAACCTAATGACATAAAGCAAGGCATGCTTGGGGACTGTTGGTTTATGTGCGCTATAGCTAGTTTGGCAGAAAGGCCTAGACTCGTAGAAAGGCTTTTCATCACCAAACAGGCCAACGAAGAAGGGTTTTACCAAATTAAGTTTTGCAAAGGAGGAGAGTGGGTGCGTTTAACAGTAGACGACTACTTTCCTTGTTTCCCGAAAGAGGGTCCTATTTACTCAAGGTCCCACGGAAACGAACTGTGGGTTTTGTTGCTGGAAAAAGCCTACGCCAAGTTGCACGGGTCCTACACTCTGCTGAGGGGAGGTTGGGCCCACGAAGGAATGATGGACCTTACAGGGTGTCCTACTCTGAACTATGACTTTTCAAGTGAAGAAGTCAAGAACCTAGTCCAAGAAGGCAAGTTTTGGAAGATGCTTAAAGACTTCGACGACAGAGGAGCTTTGATCTCAGCCTCTACTGAAGGAGAAGACAGGTGGACTGAAGTAGGAGGTCCCAAGCAGAAAGGAGGCTTGGTGCCTGGACACGCTTACACAGTCATCAAAGCAAAAAGTGCGAATGGAAACAGACTAGTAAACATCAGGAACCCTTGGGGTAGTTTTGAGTGGAACGGAGACTGGTCAGATAACTCTCCTTTGTGGACTCCAGAGATGGTCCAGGCAATTAGGCCAGTGCTGGACGACAACGACGGAACCTTTTGGATGTCTTTCGAAGACTTTTTAAAGTACTTTTCAGGAGTGAACATTTGCATTGTGGACAGTTTTTACGAAGGAAGAGTGAAAGGAGAGTTCAACAGAGTCAAGGACGAGGGAGGCCAAACAGTGGTTTCTAAGTGGTACTACGAAATCGAAAGCAAAGCTGACACTAAAGTTTACATTGGAGTCCATCAAGAAGACGAAAGGATCTACGGGGTCTCTGAAAAAAGACCTTACGTGGACTTGTCAATTGCAGTGCTCGAAAATGACTCAGGCGACCTTAAACTCTTCAAAGCCAAAGAAAGCGTGCTTGAAAGACAAGCCCAACTAGAAATAGAGATTGAAGCTGGCAAAAAGTACATAATCTTACCTAGAACTGGAGGGTGCACTATATCCCGTCCCAAAAACGCACCTTCTGAAAACATTAAGTGGCTTGAAGAAGGAGAAATCCACCCTTTGGTAGAAAGCACTATCAAAGACATCTTCAGAAAAGCCAACAAGTTCTTAGGAGAAGACCTTTCGTACACTGAATTTAACAGTCTCATGAAGCAAGCAGACGTAAACATCCCTGAAGAACAGTTCCAAGGCATACTAGACTCACTGCCTAGCCACGACCAAGGGTTAACCCAAGAAGGCTTAATTGAGTTCATGAGGATCATGCTTGAACGCTACGGAGAAGAAGCTGTGAAGAAGTGGTTCAAAGCTTGGGGCTACGACGAAGACCTGCACTCTACCCAGTCGCGCACCTTCGTGCTTACTTTGCACAGCAAAGAAGAGGTCCAAGTTACTATGAGGAAAGCAGAGCCCAGCTTTAACAGGGCAGTTGACGGAATGTTGTTGGCTTGCTACGCGGACCGAAAAGGTTCTAGTTCAGGAGTGCAGCTTTACTGTTTGATGCAGAAAGCTGCAAATGGGTTTATGTACGGAGCTTACAACGGAAACAACTACCAAGTAGAGGTGACTTTTGACTGCTCAGGAGGAGAAGGCCTTATTTACGCAAGCTCCAAAGAAGTAACCAAAGTAGTAGTGCCTCCTAACGACTGGAGAGTTCTTAACTACTGCCAAATAGCCAAAAACGCTACGTCGTGCAGAGTTAGACCCAACATGAGTGTTAGGAGAGCTTAATAAACTAACTTGTTAAATGAATGAAGTGAAAAAACCCGAAAAGTCTTCAAGAGAAAACAACGAAAAAGGTTCTTCACTGGTGCAAAGTGTGAAGTTCATAACTTCTTTGCCTCCTGAGCACCGCTCCCATCAAGAACTCGAAAAACTCTACTCTAAACTGAACTTTATTAAGTTCTTCAAAAGCCTAGAACAAGAAAACTCTAAGGAGACAGTGCTTTCTTGTTGCAAATTCATTACTTACGAGTACTTCCCTCCTGGAAGTTTTGTGATTAACCAAGGCGAGAAAGGCATTAAGTTCTACGTGATCTTAGAAGGACGAGCTGACGTCATTAGAGAAAATGAGGAAGGAGAACACCAGTTTTTGGTAGAACTCAAAACTGGCGACTCTTTTGGGGAAAGGGCACTTATGCTGGGACTTCCTAGAGCTGCTAGTGTGAAGACCAACACAGACTCTCACATGCTAGTGCTGGACATCATAAACTACAAACGAATCCTCAATGAGTTTATCAGTGAAAAGTTCAATACACTCGTTAAGGTACTTAGAATGCTTCCTTTCCTCAAAAACCAGTCTGAGAACCTACTCCAGCGACTAGTTTTCTACTTCAAGTGCAGAAACTACAAAAGAGGCCAAAAAGTCTTTTCAGAAGGAAACCCAGCTGAGTTTGTGTACGTAGTAAAGTCTGGAGAGTTCAAAATCACAAAAAAGGTCCAGTTCAGCGTCACTAAAAAGATGAACGCACTCAGAGAAACCTCGCTAGACCAAAAGAAGTACTTGGTAGACACCCAACTAGCCTCTTTGAGGCGTGGAGAAATGATAGGCGAAGAAGATGTAATTAAGGGATCTAACTGTTCCTGCAGTTGTGTGTGTTCAGAAGAAGGAGCTTTGTTGGTGATTTCTAAGGAGCACTTTCTCAAGCAAGTTGTGCGCAACAAAGAAAGCCTAGACACTCTTGAGTCTAGAGTCCAAGTTAAGTTAGAACAACGGAAGGTACTTATTGAAGCTGCCCAAAAAATCAGAAGCAGTTCTCTCAAACCTAACTCTTACTCACTGCCTGATTCTTCTAAAAACTCCAAGAAAAGCTTGGAACAGCCTAAAGAGTTGCCTAAAACCCAAAGCAAACTTTACCTGGGCAAAAGACCTAGCTACTCAGTTTTTGAAAAGTTCCCCAAAAACCTTAGTTTAAAAGGTGTTTCTCAAAGACTCTCTGAGTCAAATGTGCCCCCCATTTCAACTTTGAACAGAAAACTCACAAGAACTCCCCAACAAATTGCCAGTTCAAGTAGAATTCCTAAGAAAACTCCTACTAGTGAGAAAAAGCTCCCTGTGAACTTCCACACATTTATGATGAAAATGAACAAGAGAAACAAAACCAGGGTTTCCATCACCAACCTGCTAAGCTCCAAACAAGTAATCTCACCTAGAGAACCTAGAGAAGTCAAGCTCAAGCCAGTCTTTAGTCAACCTACTAGGAAAGTTGTTAATGTTTCAGAGATCAACTTTGATTAAGTTATTTAAAATTATTAAGAGTATAATGAAAAGCTTTTTGTTTTTGTGTTTTTTAAGTTTCAGTTTAAGCACTGAGTTCTGGGAAGTAGCAGTGAGTTCTACACAACGCCAATCAAGAAAGTTGCAATCTAGTTCAGTAATAAGTGGTGTGCAATTCGGAAGGTTAGAGATTACTGGGATCAATAACTATGTTCGTGTGGACTTCAGCAAGCCTTTCTCCGATCCAGTAGTGGTTCCAATGGTTATAACGCACAACTCAGAAAATAGCACTAGCTGCCGAATAAAAGACTTAGACTCTTCTGGGTTTTATATTGCTTTGGAAACTTATTTAAGTGCAGGCCATATTAGCAGTCAACAAACAGAAGAAGTAAGCTACATAGCTATGGATGCCAACCAAGAACTGCCTTACAACATTCAAGCTGGAAACTTGGATCTTACAGGCGAAGAGAACTTTTCAGAAGTTCAGTTCTCCGGCAATTACTCTGAAGTGCCTTGCCTGCTAACCTTTGTACAAACTAAGAATAACGAAGGATTTGCCATGGCCCTTGCTCGATTTGTAAGCTCTGGAAGTTTCCAAATAGCCTTAGATAGCCTAGGACTGGGTGATCCAATAGGGTCTGAAACTGTAGGTTGGATTGCTGTACCACCGGGTGCTTACTTTTTGGGAGTTCCTGCTGAGTTTGGAACCACGCCAGTAGCAGTGAACCATGAACCATACGACTTAAACACTAAGTACTTGTATCCTGGAGTTCCTATTCCTATAGCTTCAAGGAACAGTTTTAACGGTGGGGATGGTGCTTTTGCAAGAGGTTTCTCAATTGAAGAGTTTGACTTGATAAGATTCCGCTTACAAGAAGACGAAATATATGACCCTCATACCTTTGAAATTCTTTCGTGGGCAGCTTTTTTTGAGTCTGAATGCTACTTCATTCAAGGAGTTTGCCAGGACTTTTGTCCTAGTGGATTCACCTTAGAGCTAGGTAGTTGCAAGAAGTTCCAAGATCTAGTGCTGCATTTAGAGTTCGATGAAGTTAATGATGTTTTAGTAGACAAAGCACAAGGAGTTAAAGTTTACACAGGCGAAGACAACTCCTTTTACCCCGACTATGGGAAATACGATCCTATTGCAGCTTACAAAAGAGGGTACTATTTCACAGGGAGTTCTTATATGAAGTTCCCTGAATACCCAGAATTAGATTTATCGATATCTCCTGAATTCACTTTGACAGCTTGGATAAGGCCCGATACTACGTCTTCAAATCAAACTATCTTAAACAAGCAAAGCAAGGATAAGAACTTGCTGGAATTATTTTTGCATAACGCAGACTTAGGAGTTTCTGGAACTTTGTTGGGGGGTATGAATTTCTTTTATTCTTCAAACGAACAAGTCCAAAATAGAGTTTGGAGTTTAGTCTTTGTGAGGACTTACTTGGATGAGGATTCCCATCACTATCAGTTTGAGATTGGAAAAAACCTAAACTTAGTTAATCTTGTATCAACAGAACAAAAAACTTGGTTTTACGACGAACTCCAAAACTACTCGTTGATAATAGGAACTCAGCTTTCTCCGAGTAACTACTTTAAAGGATTCTTGTATGAGCTCAGAATATACAACGAAAACACACCTTTAGACCAAGTAGTATCTCAGTCTTGTGAAGAGTCTTGCTCTTTTTGTCCATCTTCAGAATGTATTGTTTCCTGTGATATCGATGAGAGATGGACAGGAAAGTCTTACAATGACTGTGGGAAATGTGGACCCGATTGTTTAGATGTGGGATGTGTTCGCCTTGATAAAAGATGCAACTTATGCTCTGATCCTCTGTGCAAAGTTTGTGTTGACTATGTAACTTGCACCGAATGCCTTGAAAACTCTTCCCTAGAAGAAGGAGTTTGTGTGTGCAACCAGGGCTATTTCAACGAGTCTGGAGTTTGTACTGAGTGCTTAGATTTGTGCTTAACTTGTTCTGGCAACTCAACTTGTGACACTTGTGTAGAAAACTCTTCCCTAGAAGAAGGAGTTTGTGTGT
>PR_CR_10_Liq_1_inCRDRAFT_1000213_pt1 | contig 36118 bp, 32 predicted proteins | sample PRCRCaboRojoPR_3_FD_10241 | JGI IMG/M metagenome (IMG submission 10241) | reverse complement strand
CCGCCCGCCCCCGCGCCCGACGCGCCGGTGGCCGCGCAGGACCGCGAGGGGCTCGACCGGCCGCAGCCGCCCGCGCTGGAAACCGCCGCGCCGCGCCCGGCCGAGCGCGTCGCGCCCGAGGCGACGCCCGCGCCGGACCCCGACGTGGCCCGCGCGGAGCAAGCCACCGAGGCCACCGCGCCCGACCCCGAGGCCGAGGCCGCCGCCGCGGCGGAGCCCCGGACCGAGGCCGCGCCGGAGGCGGCGGCGACCGAGATCGTCACCGAGGCGGAGGAAGGCGAGGCCGACCGCGCGACCGCGCCGCTGCGCACGGCGCGCCCGCGGGCGCGGCCGGACCGCCCGGCGCCGTCGCCCGACCCGGAGCCGGACACCGAAACCACCGCGGCAGAGCCCGACCCGGCCCCCGAGGAAGAGAGCCCCGAGGACGCCATCGCCGCCGCCATCGCCGCCGACATGGCGAACGACACGCCGCCGGCCGGCCAGCCCGCCGCGCGCAGCGGCACGCCGCTGACCGGGGGTGAGCGCGAGGCGCTGCGCGTGGCGGTGCAGGACTGCTGGAACCTCGGGTCGCTCTCTTCGGCGGCGCAGCGGGTCGTGGTGACCGTCGGCGTCAGCATGTCGCCCGACGGGCTTCCGATCGTCGACAGCATTCGCCAGATTTCCGCGACCGGGGGCTCCGGCGGTGCCGCCCAGCAGGCCTACGAGGCCGCGCGCCGCGCCATTATCCGCTGCGGCCGGGACGGCTACGGCCTGCCCCCAGAGAAATACGATCAGTGGCGTGATATAGAAATGACATTCAATCCTGAGAGGATGCGGACCCGATGAGACATCTCGCGACATATCTCCTGGCGCTGGCGCTCTCGACCCTCGCCGTGGCCGGCCCCGGCGCGCAGGCCCAGGGGCGCGACGGCCCGCTCAGGATCGAGATCACCGAGGGCGTGATCGAGCCCTTGCCCTTCGCCGTGCCCGATTTCGTGGCCGAGGACGGCCGTGCGCGCGACCTGGCCGCGCAGATCGCCGACGTCGTGGCGGCCGACCTGGCGGGCACCGGGCTGTTTCGCGAAATCCCGGAAAACGCCCATATCTCGCGCGTGACCAGCTTCGATTCGCCGGTGCAGTTCTCCGACTGGAAGGCGATCAACGCCCAGGCGCTCGTCACCGGGGCGGTCGCGACCGGCGCCGGCGGCCGGCTGACGGTCAAGTTCCGGCTCTTCGACGTCTTCGCCGAGGCCCCGCTCGGCGAGGGGCTGCAGTTCCAGGGCTCGACCGGGTCCTGGCGGCGCATGGCCCACAAGGTGTCCGACGCGGTCTATTCCCGCATCACCGGCGAGGCCCCGTATTTCGACAGCCGCGTGGTCTTCGTCTCGGAGACCGGGCCCAAGAACGACCGGCGCAAACGCCTTGCGGTGATGGATTACGACGGGGCGAACATGCAGTACCTGACGGGCGACCAGTCGCTCGTGCTGGCGCCGCGGTTCTCGCCGGACGGTCGGCGGGTACTCTACACCTCCTACGAGACCGGCTTCCCGCGGATCAACATCCTCGACGTGACCACGGTGCAGCGCCGCGCGCTCGACGACCAGCCGGGCACGATGAGCTTCGCGCCGCGCTTCGCGCCGGACGGGCGCACGGTGGTGTTCTCGCTCAACCGCGGGGCCAACACCGACATCTTCACGCTGGATCTCGCCTCCGGCGAGCGGCGCAGGCTGACGAGCTCGGCCGCGATCGAGACGGCGCCGAGCTTTTCGCCCGACGGACGCTTCGTCGTGTTCGAGTCCGACCGCAGCGGCACCCAGCAGCTCTACATCATGTCCGCCTCGGGCGGCGAGGCACGGCGCATCAGCTTCGGCAAAGGGCGCTACGGCACGCCGGTCTGGTCGCCGCGCGGCGACATGATCGCCTTCACCAAGCAGAACGCGGGACGCTTCCATATCGGCGTGATGCGCACCGACGGCTCCGAGGAACGGCTCCTGACCTCCTCCTTCCTCGACGAGGGGCCGACATGGGCGCCCAACGGCCGGGTGGTGATGTTCACGCGCGAGACCGCCGGGGCCGGGGGCGCGCCCGCGCTCTACTCGGTGGACATATCGGGGCGGAACCTCAAACGCGTCCCGACGCCCAACGCGGCATCGGACCCGAACTGGTCGCCGCTGCTGGAGTGAGCCGCGTTTCCAGCGCGGCCGCGACCTGTTAGACTGCCCCAAATCGAGCAAAGACGAAAAACAAGGACCGCATCCATGACTTCCCCCAGAACTCTCCTGATCCTCGCCGTCGCGATGGGCCTGTCGGCCTGTGCGGGCGGTTTCCGCGGCGACGGCGCCGGCAGCGGCTATGGCAGCGGCACGGGCGCCGGCGCCGGTGCGGGCATGGGCGTCTACGACCCGGCCTCGCCGCAATATTTCAACCAGACCGTCGGTGACCGCGTCTTCTTCGCCGTGGACGAGAGCACGCTCTCCGCCGAGGCGCGCGCGACCCTGGACGCCCAGGCCGACTGGCTGATCCGCAATCCCGAATACAGCGCCATCGTCGAGGGCCATGCCGACGAGCAGGGCACGCGGGAATACAACCTCGCCCTCGGCGCGCGCCGGGCGAGCGCGGTGCGCGACTATATCGTCGAGCGCGGCGTCGCCGATGCACGTCTGCGGACCGTCAGCTACGGCAAGGAGCGCCCGATCGAGATCTGCTCCACCGAGGCGTGTTATTCCAAGAACCGCCGTGCGGTGACGGTCATCTCGGCCGGCTCCTCCAGCTGATCCCCGGAGCGCCCGCATGACCCGTCCCGCCCTCTTGCTGGCCACCTGCCTGGCCCTGGCGCTTCCCGCGACGGGCGCCTCGGCGCAGGCGCGCGGCGAGACCCTCGCCGATATCCGGCAGGACCTCTCGGTGCTCTACGTCGAGATCCAGCGCCTGAAGCGCGAGCTGTCGACCACGGGCGGCCCCTCGGTGGCGACCGGCGGCAGCAGCCTCCTGGATCGCGTCGACAGCCTCGAGACGGAACTGCGCCGCCTGACGGCGCGGGCGGAAGAGCTGGACCACCGGATCCGCAGCGTCGTCGAGGACGGGACCAATCGCGTGGGCGACCTGGAATTCCGGCTCTGCGAGCTGGAAGAGGACTGCGACATCGCCGAGCTGGGCGATACGCCGTCGCTGGGCGGCGTGCCCGACGACGAGATCCGGATCGACCCGGAGCCGGCGCCGGGCGGCGGCAATGGCGCCGCCCCGGAACTCGCCATGGGCGAGCAGGCCGATTTTGACGCGGCACGCGCCGCCTATGACGCCGGCGACTTCCAGGCGGCGGCCGAGCAGTTCCAGGATTTCACCACCAACTACCCGGGCGGCGCGCTCTCGGGCGCGGCGCATTTCTGGCGCGGCGAAGCGCTTGCCGCGCTCGAGGACTGGAGCGGCGCCGCGCGCGCCTATCTCGACAGTTTCAGCGGTGATCCGGACGGCGACAAGGCCCCGGTGGCGCTGCTGCGGCTCGGGATCAGCCTCGACCGTATCGGCCAGCGCGAGGAAGCCTGCCTGACGCTGGGCGAGGTTCCGGCGCGCTATCCGGGCAGCGCCGCCGCCGACGAGGCCCGCGCCCAGATGCGGGCCTTCGGCTGCCAGTGACGCCCCCCTCGGCGGCAGAGTTCGAACAGAGCATGGCCGCCTGCCTGGGCGGCCCCGCCCCCGGCCGGCTGGGTGTGGCCGTGTCGGGCGGGGGCGATTCCGTGGCGCTGATGGCGCTGCTGGCCGACTGGGCCGGGCCGCGGGGCGTCGCGCTGTCGGCGGTGACGGTCGATCACGGCCTGCGCCCCGAGGCGGCGGAGGAAGCCGCGCTCGCCGCCCGCATCGCCGCCCGGCTGGGCCTGCCGCACGAGACGTTGCGATGGCAGGGCTGGGACGGGCAGGGCAACCTGCAGGATGCCGCCCGCCGGGCGCGCCGCGCGCTGATCGCCGACTGGGCCGGGACGCGGGGGCTCGGGGCGGTGGCCCTGGGCCATACGCTGGACGACCAGGCCGAAACCGTGCTGCTGCGGCTTGCGCGCGGATCGGGGGTGGACGGGCTCTCGGGCATGGCGCCGCACCGGCGCGCGGCCGGCATCGTCTGGCTGCGCCCGCTGCTCGGGGTGCGCCGCGCCGCGCTGCGCGCCCTTCTGCGGGACAGGGACCTGCCCTGGACGGAAGATCCCAGCAACGCGGATCCGCGCTTCGACCGGGTGAAGGCCCGGCGGGCGCTGGAAGCGCTGGCGCCGCTCGGCCTGGACGCCGAGGGCCTGGCCGAAACCGCCGGGCACATGGCGACGGCGAGGGCCGCGCTCGAGGCCGAGACACAGGACGCGGCGCGGGCCATCGCCCGGGTCACGGTCGCCGGCGCGGTGTGCATCGACCGCGCGGGGCTCGTCGCGCTGCCGGAGGAGATTCGCCTGCGGCTGGTGTCGCACGCCCTGATCTGGGTGGCCTCGGCGGGCTACCGCCCGCGCCGCCGGGCACTGGAACGCGCGCTCTCGGATGCCGTCGCGGGGCGGGCGGGCACGCTGCATGGCTGTGAACTGCGCCCCGAGGCAGGCAATCTCTGCATCCGGCGCGAACCCGCGGCGGTCCGCGACATGACCGCGCGGCCGGGCGAGATCTGGGACGGGCGCTGGCGCGTCACGGGCCCCGGCGCGCCGGACCTGCGGGTCGCGGCGCTGGGGATCGCGGGGCTTGCCGACTGCCCCGGATGGCGCGAAACGGGCCTCTCGCGCGGCGCCTTGGCCGCCACGCCGGCGATCTGGCGGGACGCGCAACTGGTCGCCGCGCCGCTCGCCGGGCGGGCCGAAGGGTGGCAGGCGCGGCTCGAACCGGGGGCGGACTCCTTCTTCGAAACGATATTATCGCATTGAAAGACGCCCCCCGATCTCTATTTTAGGCCCATGGCCGGGATCGCACCCGCGATGCGCGGTCAATCCAAATCGAGGAGAGTTTCGTGGGCAACGCGCGAAATATTGCCTTTTGGGTCGTTCTGTTCCTGCTGATCGTGGCGCTGTTCAACCTGTTCAGCGGCGACCAGGCCACCATGGCGTCCCGAAGCGTATCCTATTCAGAATTCATCGAACGCGTCGACGACGGCGACATCACCAGCGCCACGCTCGACGGTGAGAAGGTCTATTTCCGCGGCGCGGACGGCACCCAGTTCATGACCGTCAAGCCCGCCGAGGTGGACGTCACCGACCGGCTGCTGGACAACGGTGTCGCGATCGAGGCCAAGCCGCAGGAAGAGTCCGGGTTCCTCTCGGTCCTCTCGCTCTGGCTGCCCTTCCTGATCCTGATCGGTATCTGGATCTTCTTCATGAACCGCATGCAGGGTGGCGGCCGCGGCGGCGCCATGGGCTTCGGCAAGTCCAAGGCCAAGCTCCTGACGGAAAAGCATGGCCGCGTCACCTTCGACGACGTCGCAGGCATCGACGAGGCCAAGGACGACCTCGAAGAGATCGTGGAATTCCTGCGCAACCCGCAGAAGTTCTCGCGCCTGGGCGGCAAGATCCCCAAAGGCGCGCTGCTGGTGGGCCCGCCGGGCACCGGTAAGACGCTGCTCGCACGGGCCGTCGCGGGCGAGGCCGGCGTGCCGTTCTTCACCATCTCGGGCTCCGACTTCGTGGAAATGTTCGTGGGCGTCGGCGCCAGCCGCGTGCGCGACATGTTCGAACAGGCCAAGAAGAACGCGCCCTGCATCGTCTTCATCGACGAGATCGACGCCGTCGGCCGGTCGCGTGGCGTCGGCTATGGCGGCGGCAACGACGAGCGCGAGCAGACGCTGAACCAGCTGCTGGTCGAGATGGACGGCTTCGAGGCCAACGAGGGGATCATCATCGTCGCGGCCACCAACCGCCCCGACGTGCTGGATCCCGCGCTGCTGCGTCCGGGTCGGTTCGACCGCCAGGTGCAGGTGCCCAACCCCGACATCAAGGGCCGCGAGAAGATCCTCGGCGTCCACGCCCGCAAGGTTCCGCTGGGTCCCGACGTGGACCTGCGCATCATCGCGCGCGGCACGCCGGGCTTCTCGGGCGCCGATCTCGCCAACCTCGTGAACGAAGCGGCGCTGATGGCCGCGCGGGCCGGGCGGCGTTTCGTGACGATGGAGGATTTCGAGAACGCCAAGGACAAGGTCATGATGGGCGCCGAGCGCCGGTCGATGGTCATGACCGAGGACGAGAAGAAGCTGACCGCCTATCACGAGGCCGGGCATGCGGTCGTCGGCATGAACGTGCCGCAGCACGACCCGATCCACAAGGCCACGATCATCCCGCGCGGCCGGGCGCTCGGGCTCGTGCTGTCGCTGCCCGAACGGGACCAGCTGTCTGTCACGCTGACCAAGTACAAGTCCAAGATCGCCATGGCGATGGGCGGGCGCGTGGCCGAAGAGCTTGTCTTCGGGCCGGAGAACGTGACCTCCGGCGCGGCGTCCGACATCCAGCAGGTGTCCAAGATCGCGCGGGCCATGGTGACGCAGTTCGGCTTTGCCGAGGAATTGGGCTATGTCGATTACGCCAACGAGCAGCAAAGTTTTCTCGGGGCCTATGGCGGCGGCGCGCAGCACTCCGAAGAGATGCAGAAGCGCATCGACGCCAAGGTGAAGGAGATCGTGGACGAAGGCTACGAGACCGCCAAGCGGATCCTGACCGAGAAACGCGACGATCTCGAGCGGCTGGCGCAGGGGCTTCTGGAATACGAGACCCTGACCGGCGACGAGATCCGCAAGGTGATCGAGGGCGAGCCGCTCAATCGTGGCGGCGACGAGGATGACCTGCCGCCGAGCGGCAATGCCCCGAGCGTCACGGCGATCCCGAAGACCAACAAGCCGAAATCCTCGGATGGCGGCGGCCTCGAGCCGGAGCCGGAACCGACCTGACGCCGAGGCCGGCGGCAGGTGACGAAGGCCCCCGGGGCGCGCTGCCCCGGGGGTTTTTCTTTGCCGGGCCGGCAGGGCTTTCGGCTTGCGGGGGCGGGACCGGCGCGGCAGTCTGGGCCGGATCCCGGAAAGGAGCCACCGATGCCGCTGTTGATCCCCACGGGCCACGCGGCCCGCGTCACCTGGATCGGGGTGGTGCCCGACCGCACCGCGAGCCTCGCCGCCGCGCCGCTGGAGCGGGCCGAGCTGACCTTCGCCGGGATCGCGGGGGAGGCCCATGCCGGGCTGACCCGGCCGTCCTGCAGCCGGGTCACGATGCTCTACGACAAGGGGACCGAGATCCGGAACACCCGGCAGCTCTCGATCCTGTCCGAGGAAGACCTCGACGCCATCGCCGCCGGGATGGGGCTGGACCGGCTGGACCCGGCCTGGCTCGGCGCCTCGATGGTGGTCGCCGGCATCCCCGACTTCACCCTGGTGCCGCCCGGTGCGCGGCTGCGTCTCGCCTCGGGCGCGGTGGTGACGGTGGACATGGAGAACCGCCCCTGCCACCTGCCGGTCGAGGTGATCGAGCGTCACCATCCGGGCAAGGGCAAGGCGTTCCGGACCGCCGCGCAGCGCCGTCGCGGCGTGACCGCCTGGGTCGAACGCGAAGGGCCTCTGGCGCGCGGCGACGGGGTCACGCTGTTCGTGCCGGACCAGCCGCGCTGGCCGCACGATCCCGCCGGCTGACCCGCCGCGCGCGCCGCGCCGTTTCCCATGGGAAACCACCGCTGCGACATTTCGACGGTTCCCGATCCAAATGTGTCGGAAACGCCGCTGTCGGCCCCCGTGCTTCGCGGCTATCAGGCCAGTGGAACCCGGATCACCGACATCCGAGCGCAAGGGGACAGTCATGGCGCACAAGACCGATATCGAGATCGCACGCGAGGCGACGAAGAAGCCGATCCAGGAGATCGGCCAGACGCTGGGCATTCCCGGCGATCACCTGCTGCCCTTCGGCCATGACAAGGCCAAGGTCTCGGCCGACTTCATCGACAGCGTGAAGGATCGCCCCGACGGCAAGCTGATCCTGGTCACCGCCATCAACCCGACCCCGGCCGGCGAAGGCAAGACCACCACCACCGTGGGGCTCGGCGACGGGCTGAACCGAATCGGCAAGAAAGCCGCGATCTGCATCCGCGAGGCCTCGCTCGGCCCGTGCTTCGGCATGAAGGGCGGCGCGGCCGGGGGCGGCTATGCCCAGGTCGTCCCGATGGAGGAGATGAACCTCCATTTCACCGGCGACTTCCACGCGATCACGGCCGCGCATAACCTGCTCTCGGCGATGATCGACAACCACATCTACTGGGGCAACGAGCTCGGCATCGACGAACGCCGGGTCGCCTGGCGCCGGGTGATGGACATGAACGACCGCGCGCTGCGCGACATCGTGACCTCGCTCGGGGGCGTGGCCAACGGCTTCCCGCGCCAGACCGGCTTCGACATCACCGTGGCCTCCGAGGTCATGGCGATCCTGTGCCTCGCGACCGATCTGGCCGACCTGCAGCGCCGGCTGGGCGCGATCATCGTGGCCTATACCCGCGACAAGCAGCCCATCTACGCCCGCGACATCAAGGCCGACGGCGCGATGACGGTGCTGCTGCGCGACGCGATGCAGCCGAACCTGGTGCAGACGCTGGAAAACAACCCGGCCTTCGTCCATGGCGGCCCCTTCGCCAACATCGCCCATGGCTGCAACTCGGTCGTGGCGACGCAGACGGCGCTGAAACTGGCCGATTACGTGGTGACCGAGGCCGGTTTCGGCGCCGACCTGGGGGCCGAGAAGTTCATGAACATCAAGTGCCGCAAGGCCGGGCTCGCGCCCGACTGCGTCGTGCTGGTGGCCACGGTCCGCGCGATGAAGATGAACGGCGGCGTCGCCAAGGAGGATCTCGGCGCCGAGAACGTCGCGGCGGTCGAGGATGGCTGCGCCAATCTGGGCCGGCACATCGGCAACGTCAAAAGCTTCGGGGTGCCGGTGGTCGTGGCGATCAACCATTTCGCCGGCGACACCGAGGCCGAGGTCAAGGCGGTGATGGATTACGTCGAGACGCAGGGTTCCGAGGCGATCCTCTGCAAGCACTGGGCCGAGGGCGGCAAGGGCACCGAGACACTCGCCACGCGCGTGGCCGAGATCGCCGACAGCGGCGTCTCGCAGTTCTCGCCGCTCTATCGGGACGACATGCCGCTCTTCGAGAAGATCGAGACCATCGCCAAGCGCATCTACCGCGCCGACGAGGTCCTGGCCGACGCCAAGGTGCGCAACCAGCTCAAGGAATGGGAGGCCGCGGGCTATGGCGAGCTGCCGGTCTGCATGGCCAAGACGCAGTACAGCTTCACCACCGACCCGTCGCGCCGTGGCGCGCCCACCGGCCATTCCGTCCCGGTGCGCGAGGTGCGGCTGTCGGCCGGTGCGGGCTTCATCGTGGTCATCTGCGGCGAGATCATGACCATGCCCGGCTTGCCGCGCGTACCCTCGGCCGAGGCGATCGGGCTCAACGACCTGGGCCAGGTCGAGGGCCTCTTCTGAGGCCCGTTCCCGGGGGCGGCGCGATGGTCGAGACCCTGATCCCGGCACGGCGCGCGGCGGCGATCGACGGCAGGTCCATCGCCGCGCGGATGCGCGCCGCCGTGGCCGCCGAGGCGGCAGCGCTCGCCGACGCCGGCTGGGCGCCGCGGCTGGTCTCGATCAGCGTGGGCGACCAGGCCGCGTCGGAGATCTATGTCCGCAACCAGGCGCGCGCGGCCGACGCCGCCGGCGTCGGCTTCGAGGCCCGCCACTACCCTGCCGGGACCACGCTCGAGCAGCTGGCGGACGTGTTGGACGGGCTGAACGCCGATCCGCGGGTCAACGGGATCATCATCCAGCGCCCGCTGCCGGCGCATATTCCCGTGAAGGCGCTGCAAAGGGCCGTGCATCCCCTCAAGGACGTCGAGGGCATGCATCCGGCCTCGATCGGGAACATCGTTTATAACGATCTCGCCCTCGGCCCCTGCACGGCGGTGGCCGCGGTCGAGATCCTGAAGACCCTGCCGCTGAAGATCGAGGGTCTCGACGTCACCGTGATCGGGCATTCCGAGATCGTCGGCAAGCCGATCGCTTTCCTGCTGATGGGACTGGGCGCGACGGTGACGGTCTGCCACCACATGACCCGGTCGGTCGCGATGCATTCCCGCGGCGCGGACGCGGTTTTCGTCGCGGTCGGCAGGGCGGGGCTGGTCACGGGCGAGATGATCAAGCCCGGCGCGGCGCTGATCGATATCGGGATCAACCGGATCGAGACGCCCGGCGGCGCGCGCACGGTGGGCGACGCCGATTTCGACAGCTGCGCAGAGGTCGCGGGCTGGATCACGCCGGTGCCCGGCGGGGTCGGGCCGGTCACGGTGGCCGTGCTGCTGAAGAACGCCACCCTTGCGACGCGGCTCCAGATGGCCCAAACCCGCGACAGCTTCGCTACCCCAGAGTCCTGACGGAGGGATCCATGAGCGCCAAGATCATCGATGGAAAGGCCTTCTCGGCCGAGGTGCGGGCCCGCGTGGGCGAACAGGTCGCCCGGCTCAAGGCCGCGCACGGGATCACGCCCGGCCTCGCGGTCGTGCTGGTGGGCGAGGACCCGGCCAGCCAGGTCTATGTCCGCAACAAGGGCAAGCAGACCGTCGAGGCGGGGATGGAGAGCTTCGAGCACAAGCTCGACGCCGACACGTCCGAGGCCGCGTTGCTGGACCTGGTCGCGCGCCTGAACGCCGACCCGGCGGTGCACGGCATTCTCGTGCAGCTGCCGCTGCCCGGTCACATGAACGCCGATGCCGTCATCAATGCCATCGACCCGGCCAAGGACGTGGACGGCTTCCATATCTCGAATGTCGGGCTGCTGGCGACGGGGCAGAAGGCGATGGTGCCCTGCACCCCGCTTGGCTGCCTGATGATGCTGCGCGACCAGCACGGGGATCTCTCGGGCATGAACGCGGTGGTCGTGGGGCGGTCGAACATCGTCGGAAAGCCGATGGCGCAGCTCCTGCTGCGCGACAGCTGCACGGTCACCATCGCCCATTCCCGCACCCGCGAGATCGAGACCGTCTGCCGGCAGGCCGATATCCTCGTCGCCGCGGTCGGGCGCCCCGAGATGGTCACCGGCGACTGGATCAGGCCGGGCGCCACGGTGATCGACGTGGGCATCAACCGCGTGCCGGCGCCCGAGAAGGGCGAGGGCAAGCACCGGCTCGTCGGTGACGTTCATTTCGAAAGCGCGTCACAGGTGGCCGGGGCCATCACCCCGGTGCCCGGCGGGGTCGGGCCGATGACGATCGCCTGCCTTCTGGCCAACACGCTGATCGCCTGTTGCCGGGCCAACGGCCTGCCCGAGCCAGAGGGGCTGACGGCCTGACGCGGATTGGCGTCACCCGGCAACGGGCACCATCGTTCCGAGAAGCGTGGCGACCGGCACGCGGTCCTCGCCGGTCTCCGCCACGACATCGGCGCGCACCACCATCAGCCGGCGGCCGGGCTTGACGACGCTGCCCGTGGCGACCAGCCGATCCCCTTTCCCCGGGGCCAAGAGATGGATTTTCATCTCGCTGGTCAGGACTTCGCTGCCTTCCGGCATCAGCGAAAGGGCCGCGTAGCCGGCCGCGCTGTCGCCGATGGCGAAGGTCAGCCCGGCATGGGCATATCCGTGCTGCTGGGTGGCCGAGGGCAGAATCGGCGCCGCGATCCGGCAGCGCCCGGACGCGATCTCGATCATCTCGGCGCCGAGCGTGCGCATCAGCGCCTGCAGGTCAAAACTGCAACGGATTGACTCAAACCGGTGATTGCCTGTCGCGTTTTCCATGTGGCAACGTTTCATCTATCGAACAAGCGGTCCAGGCGCATAGTATATCGAATGTTGAGTTCTCGTAACCGTTCAGGACCTGATGTGCGGCACTTGATCCTGGCAGACAGGTTTCTCCCAATAGCGGTGGTCGCGAAAGTGGTGCGCTTTCCCATCGAGGTCCTGGTGCGGATGCTCCGGCCGCTGACACTCGGATCCTGGGCGCTGGCGACGCTCCTGACGGCGCTGACCGGTCCGNTCGGAACCTATTCGTCCTATGCCCTGCCCGAGCGGCTGGTCTACTGGGGCGGCTTCATCGGCGCGTCGATCCTGCTTGCAACCGCGCTTCTCGTGCTGAGCGATCGCCACACCCTGCGCTTCGGCTACTGGCCCGTGGCGCTGGCGCGCGTGCTGGTCTTCACCGGTCTCTTCACCTGGTTCCTGCACTGGTTCCATTGCGTCGTGCTGGACTTCGATATCTCCGAAATGCCGCCGGTCTGGTATCTCGCCCTGGTCGTGTTCACGGTGGCGCTCTGGGTGAATATCTTCCACTATTTCCTGACGGGTGCGGGGCGCGCGGCGGCCGAGGCCGACGCGTCCGCGCCCGAAGACTCCACGGCAGNACCGCGCCTGCTGCGCCGGCTTTCCGCCGACATGGGCAGCGACATCCTGCATCTCTCGGTCGATGACCATTACGTCGAGGTGGTCACGGCCCGCGGCCGGCAACGGCTGCTGATGCGTTTCGTCGATGCGCTGGACGAGCTCGAGGGGCTTGACGGGCTGCGCGTTCACCGCTCGCACTGGATCGCGCCGGAGGCGGTGGTCCGGCATCAGCGCGAGCGCGGGCGCGACGTCCTGGTGCTGAAGACCGGTGCCCATGTCCCGGTCAGCCGCAAGTACCGCGCGGCGGTGCGCGCCGCCGGGCTCATCTAGCGGCGCGGCATCGGCATGGCGCGCGGCGGCGCCCCCGTCAGGATCGCGATCGCCTGCGGACCCATCAGCCCGGCCAGGGGCGGGGCGTGGCAGGCAAGCCCCCCGGTATAGGTGCCGTAGGCAGGCAGGATCACGCGCCGGCTGTCGACGAGAAAGGCCGGCCGGCTCCGGCGGGCGAGCCGGGCCTTGGGATGATAATGGCCCGAGACCTCGCCGGCGGCGTCCGGACGGGCGATATGGCGGAAGACCAGCGGCCCGAGCGCCAGCTCCGCCCGGTGCGTGCCGCCCAGATCGACCGGCCCCGGATCGTGATTGCCCTCGACCCAGATCCAGCGCCGGCCGGCCATGAGCTGCATCAGCCAGGTCCGCTCCGCCTCGCCGAGACCGCCGGCCGCCGCGAGATCGTCGAAACTGTCGCCGAGACAGACCACGACCGCCGGATCGGTCGACGCGATGTCGTNGGCGAGCCGGGCGAGCGTGTCGCGGGTCTCGAACGGGGGCAGCAGCGCACCGCCCCGCCGGGCGATCCGCTCGGCCTTGCCGAGATGCAGGTCCGAGACGCAAAGGAGCGACTCGGCACGCCAGAACAGCGCGCCCGATCCGAGCGCCGTGAGGGTCGCGTCCGCGAGGGGAAAGTCATGCCCGTGCATACCCGTCAGAAACACCCTGTGGCGCCGCCGCGCAAGGGCCGCTGCGCGGCGATTCCATGCCTCCGGCGGGGATATTTCCGCCACTTGGAGGGCCGCGGCCCTATCCGAGCCCGGCCTCGGCCATCAGCCGGGCGGCTTCCTCGTCCATCAGCCGTGCCGCGCCCGCGCCCTCGATCGGGACGCGCCCGGCCTCGAGCAGGAGCGGTGCCGCCAGCGGCGTGACATGCGGCGCCGCGACCAGGTCGATCCGGTCGCCGATCCGGTCGATCATCGCCTCGAGCCGGCTGAAATCCACCAGCCCGCGCATGGCCTCCTCGCGGGTGATGCGCAGGAGCAGGTGGTCGGGATCGTATTTGCGCAGCGTGTCGTAGAGGATGTCCGAGGAAAAGGTCGCCTGCTTGCCGCTGCGCCGCTGCCCGGGCATGTTGCGCTCGATCAGCCCGGCGACGATGGCCGAGGCGCGGAAGGTGCGCTTCATCACGGCGTTCGAGGCCAGCCAGGTCTCCAGCGCGTCACGCAGCCCCGCCCGCGTAAAGAGCGGCGCCGGGTCGGTGAGCGGCTCGAGCCCCCAGACCAGCGTCGCGTAGTCGCTGGCGACGAAGCCGAGCGGCTGCAGACCGGCCGCTTCCATGCGCTGGGTCAGCATGAGGCCCAGCGTCTGCTGCGCGTTCCGCCCCGCGAAGCCGTAGATGCAGCTATGCGCGCGCCCCTCGCGCCGGAAGCTCTCGATCAGCAGCCGGTTCGGGGCGGGCAGCCGCGAGATGCGGCGCTGAAGCGCGAGCCAGTCGGCGGTGTGGCCGGGCAGGTCCGGCCAGCTTCGTTGCTGGAGGATGCCGAGAACCCGGTCCGACAGAAGGGTCGAGGTCGCCATCTTGGTGCCCATGAAAACCGCGATCCTGGGCGCGCGGCCGCGGTCGCGGCTGACTTCGACCACCATCTCGCGCAGCCCCTCGTAGCGCACGACCTGGCCGCCGATGAGAAACGTGTCGCCGGGGCTCAGCGACGCGGCGAAGGCTTCCTCCACCTCGCCGAGCGGGGCGCCGCCGCGCCGGTTCTTCAGCCGGACCTTGACCGTCTCGTAATCGACGATGGTGCCGATATTCATGCGGATGTTGCGCGCGCTGCGGGGATCGCGCAGCCGCCAGAGCCCGTCCGGCCCCTGCTTCAGCCGCTGCCAGCGGTCATAGGCGCGGAGCGCGTAGCCCCCGGTGGCGCAGAAATCGAGGCAATCGTCGAACTCTGCGCGGGAGAGGGCCGCGTAGGGGCCGGCCGCGCGGATCTCGCCATAGAGCGTGTCCGCCGCGAAGGGGCCGGCGCAGGCGGCGATCAGGATATGCTGGCAGAGCACGTCGCGGGGGCCCGGGCCGCGGGGTGCGCCGTCGAGGTCATGGGCGCGCACCGCGTCCAGCGCGGCGCGGCATTCCACCACCTCGAACCGGTTCGCGGGGACCAGCAGCGCCTTGGAGGGGGCGTTGTAGCGGTGGTTGGCCCGCCCGATCCGCTGCACCAGCCGCTTGACGTTCTTCGGCGCGCCGACCTGGATCACCAGGTCCACGTCGCCCCAGTCGATCCCGAGATCGAGCGAGCCGGTGCAGACGATCGCGCGCAATTCGCCGGCGACCATCGCGGCCTCGACCTTCTGGCGGGCCTCGCGCGAGAGAGAGCCGTGATGGATGCCGATGGGCAGGTTGTCGGAATTGGCCTGCCAGAGCGCGTGGAAGAAGATCTCGGCCTGGGCGCGGGTGTTGTGGAAGATCAGCGTGGTGTTGTGGCGGCGCAGCTCCTCCAGCACGGCCGGGATCGCGTAGCGCCCGCCGCCGCCGGCCCAGGGCGGGGGCGTGTCGGTCTCGAGCATGGCGATCTCGGGGTCGGGGCCCGGGTCCGCGCGCAGGATCTCGCAGGGATCGGGATGGCGCGCGAGGAAGCGGGCGATCGCCGCCGGATCCTCGACCGTGGCCGAGAGCCCGACGCGGCGCAGCCCCGGCGCCAGCGTCTGCAGTCGCGAGAGCCCCAGCATCAGCTGGTCGCCGCGTTTCGATTCGGCCAGGGCATGGATCTCGTCCACGATGACGCGGCGCAGACCGGCGAAGATGCGCGGCGCGTCCTCGTAGGACAGCAGCAGCGCGAGGCTCTCGGGCGTGGTCAGCAGGATATGGGGCGGGGAGGCGCGCTGCTTGCGGCGCTGGGTCTGCGTGGTATCGCCCGACCGGTCCTCGATCCGGATCGGCAGGCCCATCTCGGCAACGGGCGCGGTCAGGTTGCGCCGGATGTCGGCCGCGAGCGCCTTGAGCGGCGAGATGTAGAGCGTGTGCAGCCCCTCATGGGGGCGGTCGGCCAGTTCCGCCAGGCTGGGCAGGAAGCCCGCCAGGGTCTTGCCGCCGCCGGTCGGTGCCACGAGCAGCAGCGCCGGCGCATCGACGCGCGCCAGCATCTCCGCCTGGTGCGGATGTACGGACCAGCCGCGGGACGCGAACCAGTCGGCGAAGAGGGGGGGCAGCTCGGCCATCGGGCCGAGAGTAGCGGTCCGCGCGGCGGGGGAAAGCCCCCGCCGCCGGAAATCGGCCCGGCCGCGGCCGCGGCGTCAGTGATGGATTTCTTCGTCGCGCACGAAGAGGTTCGCCCAGGCCCGGTCGACCAGCTCCGGCGTCATCCGGTAGGGCTGGCCCTCGTAGTCGCACATCGCCGCCATCTGGTCGACGAGGAAGGGGCCGTGGAAGTTGGCATAGACATTACCGATCTCGGGATACTTGTTGCGCACGAGATGCACGAGGCTGTCCTCGTCTAGCGGCATGCCCTTCTTCTTGGCGATCATCGCCAGGACCTTGAGGAATTCCTCCTGCGTCGGGCCGTCGATCTTGATCTTGAAGAAGATCCGGCGCAGCGCCGCGCCGTCGAACATCTGGTTCGGATGGAAGTTGGTCGAGAAGATCACCAGCGTATCGAATGGCACCTCGAACTTCTCGCCCGACTGCAGCGCCAGGATGTCGTAGCCCGCCTCCATCGGCACGATCCAGCGGTTGATGATCGATTGCGGCGGCTCCTGCTGGCGGCCCAGGTCGTCGACGATGAAGACGCCGCCCGTGGCCTTGAGCTGCAGCGAGGCCTGGTAGGTGCGCGAGGTCTTGTTGTAGTTCAGGTCCAGCATGTCGAGCGTCAGCTCGCCGCCGGTCATCACCGTGGGCCGGTCGCAGAGCACGTAGCGCTGGTCGAACCGGTTGGAGCTGCGCCGCAGCGAGGTCGGATCGTCCTCGAGCGCCTCGGCCTTGTTGTGCACGATCGGGTCGTAGACCGTGATGACCTGGCCGGCATATTCGATGCAGCGGGGCACGTAGATCCGGTCGCCGAGCGCGTCGCGGATGCCGTTCGAGATCGACGACTTGCCGTTGCCCGGCGGCCCGTAAAGCAGGATCGAGCGGCCGGAGCTGACCGCGGGGCCGAGGTTTTCCAGCATGCCCTCCGGCAGGATGAGATGCCCCATCGAGCCCTCGAGCATCTGCCGCGTGATCTGGATGTTGGTGACCGACTGTCGGCGGGTCTGCTCGTAATAGACGTCGAGCGGGACCGGCATGGCGCCGTAGTATTCGGACTGCGACAGCGCGTCGAGCGCGCGGGCCCGGCCGGCCTCGGAAAGCTGGTAGACCATCTCCGAGGACGAGGTGGCGTGCATGTTGCCCATCGCCTCGACGAGCTTCTGCTCGCGCGCGAGATCCACGAGTTCCTGTGCCACCGGGATCGGCAGGCAGACCGCGCGCGAGACCTGCGACACGGTCTCGAGGTTCTGGCGGAACATCGTCTTGAGCAGGATGTCCCGCATCATCACGATGTTGAGCCCCGTATCGGCAAGAGAGCGCGGCGGCGGCGGGGCAAGCACGTCCCCGGGATGCATGTTCATGGGTCGACCTCGGCGTTGCTTCTGGGGCGGCGGCCCGGACGCGCCTCGCGCCCGGCGGATCCGCCCCGTCCGTCTTTGTTTTGCATGTGGGACCCTGCCGGAATACTATGGCGAAAAAATGGAACGAGGCAGGCATGAGCAGAGCCACTGGACCCAACGGTACGCTTCTGCTGATCTTTCTTGTGGCGCTTCTGGCGGTCGAGGCCCTGGTGCAGATCGGCCGCGGGGCGCTGCTGATCAACCAGCACGAGGGCGATTCCATCCACCTGGCCGATATCGTCCTGCGCATGGCGCTGGGCGAGATCCCGCATCTGGATTTCATGACGCCGGTGGGGATTGCCGCCTTTGCGCCGTTCTCGCTCTTCGTCGGGNTCGGGATGGGGATCGGCAAGGCGATCCTGGCCGGGCAGATCCTCGTCGCCGGGCTGCTGCTGCCCGCCGTCTGGTGGGCGGGTGTCACCCGGCTGGGACCGCGGCTGGCCTATGTCTTCGGGTTCCTGGTGCTCACGCTCGTCGTGGCGCTGGTACATGGTGCGCCGGATACCAGCGTGTCGATCTCGATGCATTACAACCGCTGGGCCTGGGCGATCACCTTCGTCGTCCTGGTCGTCGCGCTGGTCGATCCCGGCCCGCGCCGGTCGGCCGTGGTCGACGGCCTGGTGCTGGGGCTCGGCATCGCGGCGCTGGCGCTGATCAAGGCGACGTATGTGGCGGCCTTCATCTTGCCGGTCCTGGTCGCGCTGCTGCTGCGAGAGCAATGGGGCGCGATCGTCACGGCGCTGTTGGCGGGTCTTGCCGTGGTCGCCGCCATGACGCTGGCCTTCGGGGTCGCCTACTGGCAGGCCTATCTCGCCGATCTGGTCTTCGTGGCGCAGAGCGAGGTGCGCCCGCGCCCGGGCGACGGGCTGGCGGAACTGCTGATCGGCGCCAGGTTCCTGCTGTCGAACGGGCTTCTTCTGCTGGCGGTGGCGCTTTTGCGCCAGTCCGAGCGGCTCGTGGCCGGGGTGGTGCTGCTGCTGCTCGTCCCGGGCTTCGTCTACGTCACCTACCAGAACTGGGGCAACGATCCGCAATGGCTCGTGCTGGTGGCGGTGTTGCTGCTCGCCCTGCGTCCAGAGCGAAACCTGCGCAACGGCATCGGCTGGGAGATGCGCAATGCCATTTCCACGGCGGCGGTGGTGGCCTTCGCGCTGATCGGCCCGTCGCTGGTCAATATCGTCTTCAGCCCCGTGCGCCATGCACAGCTGCCCGCGGCCGAGTACGTGCCGATCCTGCCGGACCCGGCACATGCGGATTTCGCGGTCCACGAGAAGCGCGCCTTCAACCTCTCGGCGCGCACGCGGCTCTCCTACGAGGATCCGGAGCGCGAGGCGCGCCGGGTCGGCGAGGAGCCGCTCGCCATGCTCTACGGCCAGCCGCTGCCGCATTGCGCGCTGACCACCGGCAATGTCGGCATGTACAGCGCGATGGCCGCGGATCTGCGTGACGCCGGGTTCGCGGACGGGCGGACGATCTTCATGGCCGACGCGGTTTCGGGGCTCTGGCTCTTCGGGGCGGGGGAGCGTCTGGAGGGGGGCGCGCCCTGGTATTACGGCGGGCTCGACGCGCTGGCGCGGTCCGATCTCTTTCTCGTGCCGCTCTGTCCGACGGCGCTGCCGATGCGCAACCACATCCTCTCCGCGCTGGCCGAGCGGCCGGATCTCGTCTTCACCGAGGTGCGCCGGAGCGATCATTACATCCTGCTGGAGCGCGCGGACGCGCAGCGCTAGGCCGGCTGCAGCGCCGCGAGCCCGAGATAGAAAATCAGGATGCCCCCCAGCGCGAAGCCCAGCGGAAAGTCCCGCGTCACGGTCCAGGAATGCCAGTCGGCCGTCGCCCGGCGCATCGCGGGCAGGGCGCGGAAGAGGCGGTGCGTGGCGAAGGCCGCGAGCAGCCCGAAGGCGAGAATGTAGAGAAAGGCGAACAGGTCGCCCGGCGCGATATAGGGCGCGGCCGCGGCCGCGAATTTCGCGTCGCCCGCCCCGAGCTTGCCGGCGCTCGAGAGCAGGAANCCCACGACGAGCACCACCACGAGGTTGAGCAGCCGCCAGGCGAAGACGTCGAGGGGCAGCGCGATCGGTCCGAGAACCAGAAACCCGAGCGTCAGCGCGACGACCGACGGGTTGGGGATGCGCATGTACTTCATGTCGCTCCACGCCGCCCAGATCGAGATCGGGAAGGCGGCGATCAGCAACAGCAGCGCCTGCGCGGGAGTCGTGTCCATGTTCGGGTCCCGGTCCTGTTCCAGTCGCACCGCGGCGCGGGCGCTTACGGCAGGCCCCCGCCACCGCCGCCCAGCACGTCCATGATGTCATAGACGGACGGCCCGATCAGGATAATCAGAAGTGGCGGCACGGTGAACATCATCGTGCCCAGCGTCAGCTTCGTCGGCAGGACGTTCGCCTTTTCCTCGGCCCGCATGACCCGCTTGTCTCGCATCTCGCCGGCATAGACCCGCAGCGCCTCGGCGATCGAGGTGCCGAAGCTGGCCGACTGGATCAGCACGGTGGTGAAGGACGAGATGTCGGGAACCCCGCAGCGTTCCGCCATGTCCTTGAGCACGTTGACCTTGTCCTTGCCGGCCTTCATCTCGTGGGCGACGATTTCGTATTCGTCGGCAAGCGCCGGGAACCCGGCGCGGATTTCCTTGGCCACGCGGATGATCGACTGGTCCAGCGACTGGCCGGCCTCGACGCAGACCAGCATCATGTCCAGCGAATCAGGGAAGCCGTTGACGATCTCTTCCTGCCGGGCCTGGCGGCGGCGCTCGACCCAGTAGGCCGGCATGTAGTAGCCCACGAGCCCCGGCAGGATGATCCAGAGCAGCAGGCTGTGCACCTTGATGCCGTCGGCCGAGGAGGTGAGGATCGCCATCAGCGCGCCGAAGATCAGCAGCGAAACGCCCAGCGCGAACTGCGCGAGGTGATAGGTGCGGATCGCGGTCTTGGACCGGTAGCCCGCCTGCATCATCTTCTTGCGGGCCTCGCTGTAGTCGCCCTCGTCCTGCGGTTCGAGGAAGGTGGCGAACTTGTCCAGCTTCTGCGAGCTTTCCTTCTGGCGCAGGTTCGCCTTGGCCTGGGTCTGGTTGCCCGGCTTGTGAAGCGCCGAAGGATGCGGGACCTGGTCGCGCAGCTTATCCAGCGGGTCGGCGCGGCGCTGCACCAGGAAGGGCAGCACGGCCGAGATCAGCAGAACCCCCAGCATCCCGGTCGCGAAGAGCGGCCCGAGCGGGCCGAACTGCGTCACGAGAAAGTCGTTCAGGCGATTGAACGCGTCCATGATCGGACTCCTCAGACTTTGATGTTCACCATCATCTTCATGTAGATGACGTTGACCACGAGGAAGACGCCCACGCCGATCGCGGCGGGGATGAAGAGCGAGGTCTCCTTGACCTCGTCATAGTAGTTCGGCTCCAGCACGCTGATGCCGACCAGCGCCACGATCGGGAAGACCGACAGGAACCAGCCGGACCACTTGGCCTCGGCGGTGATCGCCTTGACGCGGCGGAACAGCTTGAAGCGTGCGCGGATCACCCGGGCAAGACCGTCGAGGATCTCGGCGAGGTTGCCGCCCGACTGCTGCTGGATCGTCACCGCCACCGCGAGGAAGCGGACGTCCTGCATGTCCACGCGTTCGGCCAGGTCCTTCAGCGCCTCGGTGATGTCGCCGCCATAGGCTGCCTCGTCGGCGATCACGCCGAACTCGGTGCCGAGCGGATCGGGCACCTCCTTGGCGACGATGTTGACCGCGCTCGAGAAGGGGTGCCCGACCCGCAGCGACCGGACCATGAGCTCCACCGCATCGGGGAGCTGCTCCTCGAACAGGGCGAGCCGCTTCTTGGCCTTGTTGTCGATCCAGGTATAGACCGCCCCGATCCCCATCGCGACCGAGACCGCGATCCGCACCGGCAGTGCCGCGCCGGTCAACAGCGTCAGCAGCCCGAAGCAGATTCCCGAGAGCAGCATCATGATCAGCACGAGGGCCTTCGGGTTGAAGGCGATATTCGCCTTCTGCGCCTTGTTCGCGATGATCGCGTAGATCGGGATCGACTTGGCCGAGTTGTACTGGTTCATCTCCTTTCGGAGCTGTTCCAAGACCGCCTCGCGCGTGCCGCCCTTCTCGAGCATGTCGAGCCGGCGGTTCACCCGGTTGTTGAGCGAGATCGATTTCCCGAAGACGACAAGGTAGATCCCCTCCACCAGAAGCAGGACCGCCACGAAGATCAGGGCGTAGATGATCGGTTCGATGCTGATCGTCATGACGTTACTCCGCGGCCGATGGATCGTAGATGCTGGCCGGCAGGTCATAGCCCCACTGGCGGAAGCGTTCCGAGTAATGCGAGCGGATGCCGCTGGGCATGAAACGACCGATGATCCGGCCGTCTCCGTCCAGCCCGTCGCGCTGGTACTTGAAGATTTCCTGCATGGTGATGACGTCACCCTCCATCCCGGTGATCTCCGAGACCGAGACCATGCGGCGCGAGCCGTCCTGCAGGCGGCTGATCTGCACGATCAGGTTCACCGCCGAGGCGATCTGCTGGCGCATCGCCTTCATCGGCATCTCGATGCCGGACATCGAGATCATGTTCTCGAGCCGGCTGACCGCGTCGCGGGCCGAGTTGGCGTGGATCGTGGTCATCGACCCGTCATGGCCGGTGTTCATGGCCTGGAGCATGTCGATCACCTCCTCGCCGCGGGTCTCGCCGACGATGATGCGGTCGGGCCGCATCCGGAGCGCGTTCTTCAGACAGTCGCGCTGGCTGACCGCGCCGCGGCCCTCGACATTGGCGGGGCGGCTTTCCATCCGGCCCACATGGACCTGCTGAAGCTGCAGTTCCGCGGTGTCCTCGATGGTGATGATGCGCTCGGCGTTGTGGATGAAGGACGACAGCGCGTTGAGCGTCGTCGTCTTGCCCGAGCCCGTACCGCCCGAGACGATGATGTTGAGCCGGCAGGCGACCGCCGCTTCGAGATAGGCGGCCATCTCGTCGGAAAAGGCGCCGTAGCGGACGAGATCGGGGATGCCGAGCTTGTCTTTCTTGAATTTCCGGATCGAGACCAGGCTGCCGTCCACCGCGATCGGCGGCACCATCGCGTTGAAACGCGAACCGTCGGCCAGTCGCGCGTCCACATAGGGGTTGGACTCGTCGACGCGCCGGCCCACCGCCGAGACGATCTTGTCGATGATGCGCAGCAGGTGGCGTTCGTCCTTGAAGCGGACGGTCGTCAGCTCGAGCCGGCCGTCACGTTCCACGAAGATCTGCTGCGGACCGTTCACCAGGATATCGTTGACGGTGTCGTCCTTGAGAAGGGGCTCCAGCGGGCCGAGACCCGTCACCTCGTCATAGAGTTCCTGGTTGAGGATCGCGCGCTCTTCCTTGTTGAGCACGACCCCCATCTCGTTCAGCCCGTCCGCGCAGATCGAGGTGATCTCGGCCCGCAACTCGGCTTCCGAGGCATGTTCGAGCGCGGCGAGGTTCAGCGTGTCGAGCAGCATCTTGTGCAGCTCGGTGCGCACCTCGGAGAGCTTGTCGCGGCGCTTCTGTTCCTTGTCTTCGGGCACCGGGCGGGTCGGCGCGGCCTGGGCGGCCGGTTTCTTGCGCGGCGCGGCCTTGGCCTGCGCCTTCAGCGCGGCCACCTGTTGCAGGTCGATGGGCTCCGCGCTGCCGGCGCCGGCCGGCGTCGCGGCGGCGGGCTTGGCGCTGCCCGCCGTGGCCGCGGGGGACGCGGCCGGTTTACTGTCCTTGCGATAACGACTGAACACGGGTCACCTCGAATGCGTCATGCGGTCGCTTCGGCCGCGATGAGGTCTTGCAGGGATTTCGCCAGTTTCTCGATTTCCTTGCGCAGCGGGTTCTTCTTGGCCGTGTTGAAGATCGGCATGCCATGGTCGCCGCTGTGAAGGATCTGCTTGCCGCCGTCGGGCAGCCAGAGCTCGATGTCGATATCGAGGCTCTCGGCCATGCGCTTGGCGCGCGACTTGCCCGACAGGTCGGTGAATTTCGGCGCCCGGTTGAGCGCGTAGCGCACCCGTTCATAGGGCAGGTCCTCGGCCTTCAGCGCCCGAATGAAGCGCAGCGCGTTCTGCGCCGAGCGCATGTCGAGTTCCACCAGCGCGAAGTAAACCTGGGCCGCGTTCAGCACCGTCTCGGTCCATTGCACCAGCGTGGTCGGCATGTCGACCACCACGAAATCGTAGTCGTGCCGCGCCTGGTCGATGATCGCCGAGACGTCGTCCTGGCTCAGGAAGTCCAGCGGCAGGCTTTCGGACGGCGCCGTCAGAACCTTGATCTTGTCCTGGAAGCTCATCATCGCCTGGTCCAGCGCCTCGGCATCCATGGCCGAGGTGTCCGACAGAAGCTCGTAGACCGCTTCGCGGCGGGGCAGGTCGAGATAGGTCGAGACGGTGCCGAACTGAAGATCGAGATCGATCACGCAGACTTTCGGCGCGTCCATCTTCGAGGCGGTCGCCAGCTCCCAGGCGAGGTTCACTGCCAGCGTTGTCGCACCGACGCCGCCCGACAGGCCGTGGACCGGCAGAACCACGCCTTCGTGGTCGCGTCCGCCGCCGCCCGTCGCCGGACCGCCCGTCGGGTTCGACAGCAGCAGCGTGGGCGCGGCGGCCGCCTTCATCTGACGCTCGATCGCGTCCTGCAGCGCGTTGTCGGGCAGGGGGTAGGGCACGAAGTCGTCCGCCCCCATCCGCAACAGCTGGTGCAATGCCATGGGGCTCAGATCGTCGGCGATCAGGATCACCTTGACCCCGAGTCCCTTGGCCGATCGGATGATGTCCCCGACCGTGTCGAAATTCGGCTCGTCCTGCGCGTCTACCGCGATGGCGACGAATGTCAGGTTGACGGCCTCGGGTTCGGCCATGAAGGCCAGCCCGTCCTCGAAGTTCAGGTCGCCCCAGCGTTCACCGAGCTCCTGTTCCATGTCCTCGATCAGAAGATCGAAGGTCTGGATGTCTCTTGCGATCGTGCAGGCCTCGATAGCTGCCGGTTCCTGCTTCAACGCGGTATTACTCGTCATAGTTACGCCCCCTCCGGTCCTGTCGGCAAAGCGCGGGCAGTGTCGCCCCTGCGCCGGATCCTCCGGCCGCGCGACGGTGCCGCACCTTCATCATTGCGACGGGGGGATCGCGACTCCGGTCGCGGCTCTCCCGTCCCATCCTGCGAAACTGGCTGCGAAGTTGGGCATAAATACGGCCCAAAAAACGATATTATTGTGGAACGCGCATCTGTTTCCGGTCTGGAAATCCGCCCGCGCGGCAGCGGGTGCCGCCATCCCGCGAAAGTGGGACCGGCCGGCCACCAGCGGCCGGCCAGACAGCGAAGAGCCCGCCTTGCGGGGCGGGCTCTGGCTTGGGTCTGTCCGTGTCGCGATCCGCGATTCTGTCATGTAGTCAGTTATTTCAGAGCCGTGGTTCACGTGGTTGCCGGAGCTGGCTCAGCTGCCGTCCGGGCCGTCGCCATCCGGACAGGGGATCTCGATATCGACCACCTCGGTTCCGCGGCGGGTCCGGATTGAACAGGTCTTCGTCGTCGGCTCTTTCTTGACGATCTGCTCTTCGATGCCGAGCAGCTCCTGCTGGTCGATCTCGACCTGGCCGGTCGCATTGTTGTCCTCCACCCCGCGGAGCGAGAGATAGAGCCGCCCGGTCGACTGGGCCTGGGCCAGCGTGCCGACGGCCTTGGGCGACACCTCGACGGTGACGGTGCGGGCCACGGTCGGCTGGTTGCGATCCTCGTCGGCGATCTGGTCAATGGCGATCAGGCGGACCTTGTCGAGGATCAGCCGGGTGACGTCGCCGCCGCCCGTCCGGCCGGACCAGTAGATGTCCACGTTGTCGCCCGGCCGCAGGAAGCCGGACACGCCGGTCGCCACGTCGACCCGGATCGCGAAGGCGCGCATGCCCGGCGCGAGCCGCGAGGTGACCCCGGCATCCGCGCCCGGCTCGGTGACCTTCACCTTCAGGACCGGCTCGTGCTTTTCCATCGTGCGCAGAACCGAGCGGACCTCGTCGCTGTTCTTCGGGAAAAGGTTCGAGTCGGCGAGGAAGGCGCCTTCGGGAATGGCGTTGGACGGCCAGGCCTGGAGACGCACGTCCTCCTTCGTCAGGCGTTCCCCGTAGCGCACCTGGCGGTTGACCACGAAGACCTGAGAGAGGGGCACGTTGTTCCGGAGCGCCTGTTGCTGGCGCTCCAGCGCTACCTGGTATTCGGTGAAGCGATCCTGTGCCATGTAGACGGCGAACCCGGCGAGGCCGAGGCCGATCATCAGCACCAAGGCGAACATCAGTCGCATCTCAATCCCTTTCCATCGTCTGGCACACGCATGCGTGCCCGGTCGCCGTTTTCCGGCGATGTTTCTCTAGAGGCTGTCGCCCCGCGTCCCGGATGCCCATGCCCCGGTCCGGACCGGCGCGCAGTTTTGCCGATGAATGCGGCAAAAGAATGATCGCATGTTGATAATGCGGCGGCTGATCCGGGATTGCGCGATATCGATGAACAATGTGCCACCCGCGCCCCCGGTCTCAGAACGAGCCATTGATGGTCTGTTGCGAGAGGGTGCTTTCCAGGTCGGTGGAAAGATCGCCGACGCCGCCGGTGATTGCGCCGACGACGGCCAGCGACAGGCCGATGATCCCGGCGGTCAGCAGCACCCAGTCCGTGGTGACAGCGCCGCTGTCATCATGGATCAGGTGGGTTTTCGCGCGTTCGATCATGTCGATCATCCTCGATCATCGTTCTGCCGACGGCGAGGCGCCGGCAATGACAACACTATGAATTAAAATCGATAAATGCGGCCAAAGCGTGTTTCTGCATGGGTCATTCCGTGAACGGAAGCGGCGCCGCGGACGAAAAAACCGCGCCCGGAGCCGGGCGCGGTTTTGTGGCATCCCCTGTCTGCCCGTCCGTTCAGAACGAGTAGGCGGTGGTTCCGTAGCTCGACAGGGCGCTGTCGATATCGGTCGACAGGTTGCCCACGCCGCCCGACACCGCGGCCAGAACCGCGATCCCGAGGCCGACGATGGCCGCGGTGAGCACGACCCAGTCGACGGTGACGGCGCCGGACTCGTCGGCCTTGAAGGTTTTGATCGCCTGGATCAGTTTCATGTGTTCCTCCAACGTAAACACGCTCATGCGTTTCCACTCGATGTCGAGAGGGTGAGGGGTCCGAAAAGCCTCTGTCTTGGTCGGATCACCGCCTCGGCACGATCGCTATATGGCCGTTCAATTGGGGCAGGAGTTTGGCGCGGATCGTTCAATTTCATAGAAAATGCGAGGTCTTAAGGAGGAATTTTCATTTTTCGATTCTTCGGGGGGGTCCGGATTATTTGGGTGCAGGAACAGCGCATTATCATATCTGGTGGGCGCAGCGCCGCCCCGGCAAAACCGGAATTGGTTTCCGAATGAAAACCGCGCTTCGCACTGGCAAACCGCCCGGGTTTTTGCGAATACGGATTGAATTGAAAACGAAATCTGGGGTGCCCCGGCCCGGCCGGGGGCGCCCGCCGCGGGGAGGCGCGCATGCCTGAGGGGAAGCCGCTGGTGGTCGATGCCGACGCGGCGCTGCTGCCGACCGGTCTGACCCTGGAATGTTTCTGGTCGGCGCTCGGGCGGGCGCCGCTTGCGACGATGGGCGCGGTGTTGCGGAACCTGGGGCGGCCGGCCCGGCTGAAGGCGATCCTGTTCCGGCTTGCGTCGCTGCGCGCCGATCTTCTGCCGTCCCGTCCCGACGTGGCCGCCCGGATTGAGCAGGCCCGGGCCGCGGGCCGTCCGGTGACCCTGGTGTCCGCGTGCGATGCGCGCATGGCGACGGCGCTGCGTGACGCGATGGGACTGGATGCCGAGGTCATGGCCTCCGACGGCGCAACGCATCTGCGCGGGGCCGCGCGGCGCCGGGCGCTGGACGCCGCCTTCGGCCGCGACGGCTATGACTACATCGGTCCGCCGCGCCGTGATGACGGGCCTGGCCCTGCCCAGTCCGCCGGCTGGCAGTGGCGGGNTCTTCTCCGGGCGCTCCGGCCGCACCAGTGGGTCAAGAACGTCCTTCTGCTGCTGCCGCTGATCGCGGCNCATGACTTCGGGTGGAGCCTGCTCGGCCCGGTCCTGCTGGGGATGGTGGCGTTCTCCGCCGCGGCCTCGTCCATCTACATCGTCAACGATCTTCTCGACCTCGAAGCCGACCGGCTGCACCCGACCAAGCGCCACCGTCCCTTTGCGGCGGGGGCGGTTCCGATCGCCGTCGGCATGATCGCTGCCGCGTTGCTGGCGCTCGGCGCGCTGGGACTGGCGCTGGCCATCGGCCCGGCGCTTCTGGGGGTGCTCGCGCTCTATATGGGGCTGTCGCTCTCTTATTCCCTGCGGCTGAAACGCATGCGCTGGGTGGATATCGCGACGCTGGCGGGGCTCTACACCATCCGGGTGCTGGCGGGCGCCGTCGCGGCGGGCGTTCCGGCGACGGGGTATCTCATCGCCTTCATCTACCCGATCTTCATCACGCTGGGCTGCGTCAAGCGGCTGACCGAACTGACCCTCGCCACCAGCGACGAGAGGTTGCCGGGGCGCGGCTATGGCCGGCCCGACCGCGGCGACCTTCTGAACGTCGCGGGGCTCGGCACCTTCGGCGCGCTGCTGGTGTTTTTCCTTTACGGTTTCAGCGAGACGGGCACCGAACTCTATCCGCGCCGATGGCTGCTCTGGCTGGCGCTGGTGCCGGTGGCGGCCTGGTTGATCCGCATGGTCTGGCTGGGCTGGACGGGCAAGCAGGATTACGACCCGATCGTTTTCGCGCTGCGCGACCGCTACGGGCTGGCGCTGATCTTCTTCACGCTGACGCTCATGTTCTACGCCGCCGGGCTGGTCTGGCCCGACTGGATGCGGCCCTGACCCGGGCGCTCAGATCGAGAGTTTCTTGAAGATCGGCTCCGGGATGCTGCGGATCACGGCCATGATCCAGCGCCAGAAACGGGGCGTGTAGATCACGTTGCGCCGTTTCTCGACGGCCCGCCAGATGTCGTCGGCGACGGCCTCGGGTTTCGCGACGAGGAACATGCCCTCGATGCCCCAGGTCATGGCGGTGTCCGTGAAGCCCGGCTTGACGGTCACGACATGCCCACCGGCCCGCGTCAGCCGGTTCCGCAGACCCGAGAGATAGGTGTGAAACCCCGCTTTCGCCGCGCCGTAGACGTAGTTGCCGATCCGCCCGCGGTCCCCCGCGACCGAGCCCACGCCGACGACCGTGCCGCCGCCGCGCGCCTCCATCAGCGGCGCGAGGCCCTGCAGGAACCGGGCCGGCCCGGTGAAGCTGTCGGTGACCACGCCCTCGATCAGCGCCGGGTCGGCGTCGATCTCGGCCTGCGGGGGCATCGAGCCGACGAAAACGGCGGCGCTGATCTGCCCCTCGGTTCCGCCGAGCCGGTCGAGGATCGGCCCGAAGCTGTCCGCGTCGCGCGCATCGAAGCGCACGGCCTCCGCCGCGGGGGCGCCGCGCAGGCGGCAGTCCTCGGCCATCAGGGCCAGTTCCTCCATATCCCGTCCGGCCAGCAGAACGGCGCGCCCCTCTGTGGCAAGCCGCCGGGCAAAGGCGCGCGCCATGGACGAGGTCGCGCCGAGGATGATCCAGGTCTCACTCATGTCGCCTCCCTCAGCCGGAGCCGCCGCACCAGGTCGGTGGCGAAATGGCCCGCGGGATCGACCTCGGCCGCGGCGGCGGCGAAGTCGGGCAGGTCCGGGTACATGCCGACCAGGCGCTCGGGTGCGGCCAGCGCATCCTTGGCCAGGTAGAGCCGCCCGCCCGCGTCGCGTGCCAGTCCCTCCAGCCCCGCGATCAGGGCGCGCGCCGGCGCGCGGTTGGGAAAGTCCACCGCCAGCGTCCAGCCCTCCATCGGGAAAGAGAGGTGCCCGGCCCGGCCGGGTCCCATGCGTTTCAGAACTGCCAGCGGCGAGGCCAGGCCGGCCGTGCCGATCCGGTCCAGCATCTCGCGCAGCGTGTCGGTCGCCGCGGGCGGCACCACGCATTGAAACTGGTGGAAGCCCGGCTTTCCGTAAAGACGGTTCCAGTCATGCAGGCGGTCGAGCGGGAAGAAGAAGCGCTCGAGCGGGCGGGCGACGCTGCGCCCCCCTGCCGGCACGCGCCGCCAGTAGACGGCGTTGAAGGCCCGCACGACCGGGCCGGAGAGCAGCGCGCGCGGTGCGTCCAGCGGCATGCGGCGCGCGGCCCCGGGTGCGTGGCCGGCGTCGTGCGGGGCGATGCGGCCTTCCTCGAATATCCCGCGCCCGAGCGCCGCGCCGCGGGCGGTGGCGTCGATCCAGCCAACGGAGAAGGGCGCGTCCGAGTCCTCGAAATGGCCGAGGAACGCGTCCAGCGTATCGATCCGGCGCTCGCGCACCCGCATGGTGGTCGAGGGGCAGGGGATCAGCCGGATCCTGGCCGAGAGGATGACGCCGGTCTGCCCGACGCCGCCGATCGTGGCCCGCCAGAGCGTCGCGTCGCTGTCGGCCGTGAGCGTCAGGCGCCCGGCGGGGGTCAGCAGGTCGATGGCGACGACGTGCTGGCCGAAGCTGCCGGCGACATGGTGGTTCTTGCCGTGCACGTCGTTGGCGATCGCGCCGCCAAGCGTGGCAAAGCCGGTGCCCGGCATCACGGCCGGCAGCCAGCCGCGCGGGGCGAAGACGCGGGCGATCTCGCCGATGGTCGCACCGGCCTCGGCCTCGAGGATGCCGGTCTCGGGATCAAACCCGATCAGCCGGTCGAGCCGGGTCATGTCGATGCTGCGCCCGCCATGGTTCAGGGCCGCGTCGCCGTAGGACCGGCGGTTGCCCATCGCCGGGGCGGGGGTCTCGGCCACCAGGCGGTGCAGCGTCGCCCGGTTTTCCGGGCGCGCGATCTCCTCGGCGGCGCGGAGCGCCCGGCCCCAGCCGGTGGTTTCAGCGCGGTTCCAGCGCATGGGCTCCCCTCCTGGCATGGGCCTCGGCCAGCGGGAAGACCGCCATGCCGATCCCGATCGCGAACCAGAGCGTGGTGACGCGGATGATCGCCGTCGCGGGCAGGCTGACCTCGAGCGGGATGCCCTCGAGGCTGAGCAGCGCGATCATCGCCGCCTCGGCTCCGCCAAGCCCGCCGGGCGCCCCCGTTGCCCCGCCCGCGAGCGTGGCGAAGATGAAGATGGCCGTTGCCGTCCAGAAGCCCGTGTCGGCGCCCATCCAGACCAGCAGCAGGTAAAAGGCATAACCCTCGGCCGCCCAGCCCACGAGCCCGAGCGCCAGCGCCCCCAGCGCCACCGGGGCCGCGGTGAAGCGGTCGAGCGACAGCGCCGCGCGGCGGATCCGGCCAAAGATCCGGGGCCAGAGCCCCAAGAGCTTCCAGGCGCGGGTCACCGCCCAGCGGAAGAGCCGCGGGCGCGTGACCGTGACGGCCACCGCGACGGCGAGCAGCGCCACCGGCACCGCCCCGGCGATGCCCGTGGCCGAGAACGCCAGCGCCGCGCCCAGCATCAGCCCCATCGCGGCCAGGTCGGCGGCGCGGTCGACCAGCACCAGGGGCGCGGTGCGTTCCAGCGGCCAGCCGGTCTCGCGGCGGATCCAGCGCATCCGTACCAGCTCGCCCACGCGGCCGGGCGTGACCGTCATGGCGAAGCCGCCGAGGAAATGGCGGAGGTCCTGCATGAGCGTCGTCCCGAGCCCGAGTCGCCCCGCGTAGACATGCCAGCGCACCCCGCGCAGCAGGTAGTTGACGAGAGACAGCCCAAGCAGCGCGGCCATTTCCGCCGGGCCAAGCCGCGCCAGCTGGCGTGTGGTCTCTTCCCAGCCGGTGACGGCGGCAAGCCCCGCCAGCCCGCCCAGGAACAGCAGCGCCAGCCCGCCCAGCAGGATCGCGTCGCGGCGCGCGGTTCCGGCGGGCAGGGCGGCCGCGGGGGCGGCGGCGCTCTCGTCTCTGGTCTCGGCCTGTTTCATCGGCTCCCGGTATCAACTGAATTGGGCGACAATATGATGTTGTTTCGGATTTGTGGACAATCCCGTGCCAGTGCCAGTGCCCGTGCCCGTGCCGGCGCGGGCCCGCGCGTGCTTGATGCAGATCAAGGCAGCATACATGCGCAGATGATTACATTGCCGTATAGATATTCTTGCGAATGTGGAGATGCACATGACTCTATCGTGGAAATCGGGCGGCGTCTTGCTCGGTGTCGTCTTCTTCCTTGCGGTGCTTCTCGTCAAGCCGATCGGGGTCTCGACCCAGTTCGTGATCTTCGACGGGATCCTGTGGAACGCCGTCGACAGCGCGGTGGTGACCCAAACGGCCGAGGGCGTCACCTCGTCCAACGCCTACCTGGCGAAGTCGGACGGAAAATACGCCAAGGCGGTCGCGAACCCGCTGAATTACAGCTTCGTCTTCGTGATCGCGATGATGCTCGGCGCGGCCGTGTCGGTCTGGGCCCGCGGCGGTCTCGACCGGGCCGAACGGACCATGCCCGCGCTCTGGCGGGCCAATTTCGGCGACGGGGCCGGAAAGCGCTATCTCGCGGCGTTCATCGGCGGTTTCGTGGTGCTCTACGGTGCGCGTCTCGCGGGGGGCTGCACCTCGGGGCACATGATGTCGGGCATGATGCAGACATCGATCTCGGGCTACATCTTCGCGCTCGGCGCCTTCGCCGCCGCGATCCCGACCGCAATGATGCTCTACAAGGAGGGCTGAGATATGGAAATCCTTCTCGCGATCGTGATCGGCGCGGCCTTCGGCGCGGTGCTGGACCGGATCGGGGCCTCGAACCCGACGGTGATCGGCAAGATGCTGAACCTGACCAGCCTGAAGCTGATGAAGACCATCCTGCTGGCGATCGGCACGGGCTCGATCCTGATGTTCGGCGGCCAGATGCTGGGCCTGGTCGATGTCGGCCACATGTCGGTCAAGACGGCCTATGTCGGCGTCTTCATCGGCGGTCTGCTGCTCGGCGCGGGCTGGGCGGTGGCCGGGTTCTGCCCCGGCACCGGGCTCGTCGCGGCGGCCTCGGGGCGCAAGGACGCGCTCTTCTTCATCGCCGGCGGATTGCTGGGCGCGGCCGCCTACATGGCGAGCTTTCCCTGGGTCGAGTCGACCGGCGCCCTGCAGGGCGTGCTGGGGGGCAAGGTCACCATCGGGGCGGTGCCCGGATCGGGCTATGATGGCCTCTTCTCGGCCCTGCCGGGCGATATCGCCGGGCTGGTCATGGGGGCGGCCTTCGTGGTCATCGCCTTCGCCCTGCCGGAACGGCTGAACCCGCGCGGCGAGAGGCTCGCCCGCGCGCACTGATCTCCCCGTCGCGCAAGCGACCCCTGGGGCCGTGCATGCCACGGCCCCTTTTTTTCATGTGCCTTTCCGCTGGCGTCCGCCCGGCGCCGGCCCCATATTCCGGGGAGGGAGGCACATATGAGCACGGCAGATTTCGATCGGATTCCCGAGCAGGCGCTGGACTGGCACCGGGCCGGCGCCGGCGCGGCGCTGGCCACGGTGGTCGAGACCTGGGGCTCGGCGCCGCGGCCGGTGGGCAGCCAGCTCGCGATCTCGGGCGCGGCGGAAATCGCCGGATCCGTCTCGGGCGGCTGCGTCGAGGGCGCGGTGGTCGTCGAGGCGCTGGAAGCGCTGGAGGACGGCACCCCGCGCATCCTGGAATTCGGCGTCTCGAACGAGGAAGCCTTCGCCGTCGGCCTGGCCTGTGGCGGCACGATCCGCGTCCTGGTGGACCCCGTCGGCGGCGCCCGGGGACTGTCCGAGCGGATGCTGGCCGATCTGGTGGCGGCGCGCGCGGCGCGCCGCCCGACGGCGCTGCTGATCGACACGCAAGGCTGGGACCGGCGCCTGACCGAGGGGCCAGGCGACCCGCTGGAGCAGGAGATCCGGTCCCGGTTCCGGTCCGACAGGTCCGGCTTCGAGGGCGACTGGTTCATCGGCGTTCACAACCCGCCGCTGCGGATGGTCGTCGTGGGCGCGGTGCATATCGCGCAGCCGCTCATGCAGATGGCGCGGCTCGCGGGCTACGACGCGACGCTGGTCGACCCGCGCGAGACCTTCGGGTCGGCCGAACGCTTCCCGGGCGAGACGCTGGTGGACGACTGGCCCGACGCGGCGCTGCGGACCCACGGGCTCGATACGCGCACCGCCGTGGTGACGCTGACCCACGACCCCAAGCTCGACGATCCCGCGATCATGGAGGCGCTGCGCTCCGACATCTTCTATCTCGGCTGCCTGGGCTCGACCCGAACCCATGCCAAGCGGGTCTCCCGCCTGCAGGAGGCCGGGTTCACGACTGCCGAGATCGCGCGCATCCACGCGCCGGTGGGCCTCGATATCGGTGCGAAATCCCCGGCCGAGATCGCGATCGCCGTGATGGCGGAAATCACGCAGACGCTGAGGCGCGGCTGATGGAGTTCGGCCCGGTCCCCGTGCGCGACGCGACCGGCGCTGTGCTGGCCCATTCGCTGATGCTGGAGGGCCGCAGGCTGCGTAAGGGCCGTGTGCTGGCCGAGACCGACATCGCCGCGCTCGCCGCCGCTGGCATCGCCGAGGTCACCGTCGCGCGGCTCGGCCCGGGGGATGTCGGCGAAGACAGCGCCGCCGGGCGCATCGCGGCCGCGCTCGCGCCCGCGCCGGCCGAGGCCGGGCTGCGCCTGACCGAGCCCTTCACCGGCCGCGTCAACCTGCATGCCGAGCGTCCGGGCGTCCTGGGGCTCGACCGGGCGGCGGTCGACCGGCTGAACGCGCTGGATCCGGCGGTGACGCTGGCCACGCTGCCGCCGCTGGCGCGGGTGACGCCGGGGACGATGGTCGGCACCGTGAAGATCATCACCTACGCGGTACCGGGCGACGTGGTGGCCCGGGCCGAGCGGCTGGCCGATGCCGCGCTGACCGTGCATCCCGTGACGCTGCGGAGCGCGACCCTGATCCTGACCGCGACGCCGGGCCAGCCGGACAAGCTTGCCGAAAAGGGACGCCGGGCGGTGGCGAGCCGGCTGGACGCGCTGGGCATCGCGCTGCTGGCGAGCCCGCTCGTGGCCCATCGCACCGCCGAGCTGTCGGCGGCGCTTGCCGCGGCGGAGGGAGACCTGGTGCTCGTGCTGACGGGATCGGCCACCTCGGACCCGAACGACGTCGGGCCGGCGGCGCTGGTCGCGGCGGGCGGGCGGCTGACGCGCTTCGGCATGCCGGTCGACCCGGGCAACCTGCTTTTCCTCGGCGAGCTCGGCGGGCGGCCGATCATCGGGCTGCCCGGCTGTGCGCGATCCCCGGCGCTGAACGGCGCGGACTGGGTGATGGAGCGGATCGCCTGCGGGCTGGACGTCACCGATGCCGATATCGCGGCGATGGGGGTTGGCGGGCTGCTGACGGAAAGCCCGGCCCGGCCGCACCCGCGCGACAAGCGCCCCGGCTGAGCCGCATGCGGACCTGATACGCGCGGCCGCGGCTCTGCGGGCCGTGGAGGGGCGAACGGCTGCGGCGATCGGCGCCGGACCACTCTGCCCGGCGGGCGTGTCAGGCGGTCCCGGGGCAGGGGTCCTTATCCGGCGATCCGGCGCGCGGCTGCCGCCGAACCCAGCCCATCGGGAAGGGCAGGTCCGCCTCGTTGCGGCCATGCGGCATCAGGTCCAGCAGGCCGTAGCCGGCATTGAGCGGCTCGAGCCCGCGCGCATAGGCGGAATAGCAATGGTAAACGCTGCCATCCGCGTCGCGCTCGAAGGTTGAGAAGCCGGGGGCCTCCGCCCCGGGGGCGCCGCCCCGCTGGTAATTGTAGGTCGCGTCGCCGGCCGCGATCTCGTCCGGGGGGAAGGTCACGCCCATGTCCCGGCTGAAGGCGCCGTCCACCGCCGATACCCAGGGCATGGCCCAGCCCATCTGCCGGCGATAGGCCTCGAGCTTGGAGACCGGCGCGTTCGAGACCAGCACCAGCGCCACGTCACGCGCCGCCAGATGCGGCACGAGCCGGTCGAGATTGTCGGCCCAGAAGGAACAGATCGGGCAGCCCTCGGCCCAGTCCGGGGCGAACATAAAGTGGTAGACGGCAAGCTGCGAATGTCCGTCGAAGAGATCGAACAGCCCGAGCGGCCCGTCCGGTCCTTCGAAGCGGTAGTCGGCCTCGACCCGCACCCGCGGTAACGCACGCCGCGCCGTCGCCACGCGGTCGGTCACGCGGGTCAGCGCCTTTTCCGTTTTGAGCAGTTCGGTCCTGGTAGCCAGCAAGGTCTCCCGGTCCACAGTCTCGCGTGACATCGGCATACTCCTTGCACTCACACCGGCCACGGGCCACGTGCCGTGCCACCCATCATGTTGCGCACGCCCCGAGGTAACGTCAACATGGACGGCCGGGGGCGCGGACCGAAAGCTGCGCCCCACCCCAAAAAGACCGGTTCTCAAGCCGCTCGAGCCGTGCTTAACTTCGTGCAAATCTCAAGGGAGGACTTCATGACATCCGTAACGATGACCGTGAACGGCAAATCCGTTTCCGGCGAGGTCGAAGGCCGCACGCTGCTGGTGGATTTCCTGCGTGAAGGCCAGGGGCTCACCGGAACGCATGTGGGCTGCGACACCAGCCAGTGCGGCGCCTGCGTCGTGCATGTGGATGGCGAACCGGTCAAAGCCTGCTCGATCTTCGCCGCCGAGGCCGATGGCGCCGAGGTCACCACGATCGAGGGCATGGCCAACCCGGACGGGTCGCTCGGCACGATCCAGCAGGCCTTCCAGGACCATCACGGCCTGCAGTGCGGCTTCTGCACGCCGGGCATGGTGATGTCCGCGGCCGCGCTCCTGCAGGAGAACCCCAAGCCGAGCGAGGCCGAGATCCGCGACTATCTCGAGGGCAATATCTGCCGCTGCACGGGCTATCACAACATCGTCAAGGCGATCAT
>PR_CR_10_Liq_1_inCRDRAFT_1000212_pt1 | contig 36187 bp, 51 predicted proteins | sample PRCRCaboRojoPR_3_FD_10241 | JGI IMG/M metagenome (IMG submission 10241) | reverse complement strand
CTTAAGACACACCTTTGCAAGTCATTTCATGATGAATGATGGCAACATATTTACACTGCAAAAAATACTTGGACATTCAGACCTCAAAGACACAATGAAATATGCTCATTTATCACCATCACACTTGCAAGATGCTATTGGGATTGTTAGTTTTTAAAATTATTATTTTTTAATTATTATTCTTTTATCAATGAATCCATTAATATTTCGACCATATTTAACACCTTTGTTATTACAACTAACCAAGCAATTTATACATCCTTTTCTATTTGGCCTCCTTGTTAAATTTCTTGCAGGTGTTTTAAACAAATTTCCACAATTGTTACATATACATAGATATTGCTTTCTGGTATCAGATTTCCCCTCGTAGTCTTCACATCTTTCTATAACCTCTATGACTCCAAATTGTTTACCTTCTTCAATATTCATTTTAGATAATTCCCATTAGTCCATATTCTCAAATTAATAAAAAAAATAAATACTCTTACTAGAATAAAAAATAAAAAGTATATTAACAGGAGAGGTGAGGAATATGCTATTAATAAGTAAATTATTAAATCTCCAAGGGTGTAATATTCCTTTTTAAAACTTATTTCTTCCCAAAGTAGAGCTACAATAATTGAAATTGCAAAACTAAACACAAATAAAAATAGAGCTAACTCAAATCTATCCATATCAATTCACCTTATATTCTATAGATGTGACATTAAACAATTTCATAATATCCATTGCCTCATAAATACTTTTGAACTCTTTCCAATTTGACCACCAAAGAAAGGTTTTGATCTGTATTAAAAAATATCTTTCCCAATCAACCCCCTTTGTACCTCTACTTTTTGGTATTATTCTTATTTTCATATCAACTCACCGCAAACCCATTATTTAACCAATCCATAACCTTTTCAAGAGGGTAGCGATATTGCTTACCGCTAATCCTAATGTGTGGCAGTGGATTCTTTTTCTTATTCACCATGCGAGAAACCCATGATTTATTTACTTGCAGTCTCTCGCATAGCTCCTTAGTCGTTATTAGTGTTGGCATTCTCAAAACTCCCTTCAATGTTTTTCTTAAGATCTTGCATACAAGCGTGAGTAAACTGAAACTGGTCTATGTTTAAAACTGTGCATAATCTTTCAGCTTTCTTTAGTGGCACAGAACAAAGACCACGCTCCACGTTTGAAATAAATTGACCATTTTTATAACCAAGTCTGTGACTTAAATCTTGCTGCGATAAAGTAGTCTTGTTTCGTGCTACTCTGACCAGCGTTGCAATGTTGTTAAATTTTTTCATTAACTATCCCTTTCCATTGTAAATGTGTATCTAGTGTGTCCTGTTATTGTAAATTTGTTATTGCACTTTGGACACTCTTCTTCCGACTCTTTATCGTTTCCAGCGAAGCTTACACAAGACTCATAAGCATCATACTCAAATGTGCACCAAGGGCATTTAACTAAATCTAGCTCATCATAATCCCAACTACAGTAGTCATCATCAATTTTAGCTTGCCATTTAGCTTTTTCGATTGCTTCTTCTCTGTCGTGACAGATATTGCAAACCCATCCGTTTTTGTTTCCCCAGCGAGTAGTTACTTTCTCATCACTAGTGTGAACCCCACACTTGCTACAAACGTCATGCTTATTACAAATCGAGTAGCACATCCAGTCCTTTTTATCTCCACTGCACTCATAACATCCGTTAGCCCACCACCATTCACCTTCGACCAAAACAGCGTAGTACTCTTGCTTTTCGTGCCTAAGGGTTATTACGTCGGGATCACCTTCGTTTGCAAAATGCCTCTTTAATTCTCCTTTTAGATTAAAGTCTTCTCTAAATATTTGTTTTCTTCCAGATCTAGTTCTTTTCATTGTGGGAGTTAATCTTGAATCATTTATCTTTTCTACAAGTAAATTCTTAAAGCCATAGTTGTCTATTATGTAGTCTTTATTTCTACTCATCACTACCACCTTTTAATATTTTCATAGCTTCCATTATTTGAATGTCACACCATCCATTTTCACCCTCAAGTATCTTTAAAGCTTCTCTCATCAACTCATCTTTAACTTCTATAGTTCTCAAAGCATCTAAGTGTAACTCATGAAGTTCCCAATATTGATCACTTGCTTTCTTTGACATAATTTCTTTGTCATCTATTATTTTTCTTAAGGCTTTTACTTGTCTGTGAAATTCAACTATGTCTTCACAAGCTGCATTTAAAGCTGGTTTGTAATTAAAATTGTAATAGTAAACTAGTTTACCTATTGATTTTGTAATATTCTCTTTGTCTATTAGCTTATCCATTATAACAATTTTCATATTTCACTTACCACCTTTGTGTTTATCATAATAATTATTTATAGGATCTAAAATCTGCCAATAATCGTGACTCCTCAAGTCTTTCAAAGGGTTTCCCTTGATGTTCTTAAGAACACTCTCAGCATCTTTTAATCTATCTTGAGTTTCTGCTAGTTGTTTTTCCAAGCTTGATGTGTATTCATAACTATGCGTAACACCCTTTCCTGCTAAGCCTATCCCACCGTTAGATTGTTTAAAAGGCATCACACAAAACTTTTTTAATATAATTTCTTCAAATTTATCACTCATACAAAAAACTCCTTATCCACTCAGCGACATACAGAATAATATAAGCACCAATCATCATGCAGATTGCTATCGTGTGGAATACGTTAAAGTTATTCATTTCTACAATCCTCACAAGCTAAAGCTTCACCGTATGGAGTATCAAGCCAATCAAGTTCTTTTTTATCTTTTTCTTTGTTGCACATATCGCAACTATATTCTTTACTCATAAGCACCCCTCTACATTGGTAGCAGTTAAATCCTCTACAAATTTAAAGACACTACCATTTTGAGTGTCTGGATTATTTGAAGCATGGTAATAACCTAAAGTGTGAATAAACTCATGGTTGATTGTAGAGACAATACTTTTATTATCTCTCCATAGTTGTCTAGTATTTATAAATATCTGATCACTACCTTTATTTACATATCCATTAACTGGTGTAAACTTCCAAGCTATCCAATTTTGAGTGTAGAAATTAACAAAGCCCTGCCCTGACTTTAAAGCTTTGTTTAAAATAACTTCGCCATTATCATTGGTGTCAGTGAAATTCTTTCCAGCTTTAAATTCATCTTGAAAACTCTTTTTATTAATCACGCAGTTTGAAGCTGCGACAAGTTTCTTCATTCTCTCATTGCCAGTTTTATCAATAATGAGGAGTTCAGATTGAATAGGATCACTGGCAATCGGATCTTGTTTTTTATTATTACTCGCACAGGCGTAAACTGCGACGAGTAATACAAACTTAATAAATAGGTGAGTGTTTAGTTTTTTGTTTAGGTTGTCCATCAGCAATACACTCCATCAATTCCATTCATCCAATCTGCACATAAATCGGGTTTTTTGAACGCTTTGTTTTTAGCTGCCCTTAAGTTTTTGTACCTAACAGAGTTAATTGATCTGCATTTTTTACAATCACCTGTGAGTCCGTCTTTAGTACTCCCACAAGGCCCAAAAAATTCTCTTGTGGCAACTTTAATTTCTTTACAGTGAATACACTTTTTAAAATTTATTTTCCCCATTTACCTCTCTCCTTTTAACTTGCATTTTTACCTTCACCAAACCTCATGTGCCACTGCCTATGGCAAGACTGACATAACCACCTTACACTTAATGGTTTATTATAATCATCGTGATGAGCAACAACATGATATTTGCTCTGGCACTCTTCGCAGATATCAATCTTTTTTAACTTATTATCTCTAATTGCATTGTTTACTTTGCAGTGTGCACTATATTTTTTAGGATACTTTTTTCTGTAATCACTCATATAAGTTGGTTTTTGTCTATTACCTCGATATCTGTCGTAAGCTCTTATCTTTTCTATGTTTAATAATCGATGCTTGGTCGAGTCTCTTTTTGCGCATTCCTTGCATTTATTTAGGTGGCCATCTTTCATTTGTTTATGAATATAAAACTCATTTAAATTTTTACTTATTTTACATTTAAAGCATTTCTTCATTGTTACCTCGCTAGAATGGAATAGATTCATCCGCAAAACTATCATTCACCTCTGGTTTAAAGTCGGGGGATGAGCTATGAGTCCCACCCCCCTTTTTATTACCTCCCTGAGTATCGGGCTCAGAGCTGCCAATAAATTGTATGTGCGTGGCATTAATTTCGGTTGTGTATTTTTTTACACCATCCTTATCATCCCAACTTCTATAATTAATTTCACCTTCAACAAGGCATTGTTTACCCTTGCTCATATATTGATTTGTAAGTTCCGCAAGCTTTCCCCAAACTACAACTCTGTGCCAACTAGTTATCTCTTGATCATTGCCGTTTTTATCTTTAAATTTCTTTGACGTTGCCATTGAGAAATTACAAACAGCATTTCCATTGGGAGTGAATTTAAGTTCAGGGTCTGCTCCCAAACGTCCTAGTAATAGTACTTTATTTAAGCTCATATATTTCCTCCAATAATAGAATTGAACTGATTTCTTAATCTTTCTTTTTCTCTTTCCTGCTTCTTTTCTTGTTCTTCTCTTTCTTTCTTTGCGTAGCTAAGTGCTAACTTAAAATCACCGCCATATCTTTTTAAGTCTTTAATTGCTAATCTCTTGAATAGTGATCTGGATAAATTTGTGCCTTTCAGGAAGTCTTCGCAGCCACCAAAAAAAACCTTAAGCCAAGCATCAATGTATTTTTCAATTACTTCTTCACCGAATTTTCTTTTTGCATCCGCATAGTTTTTATTAAATTCTTGAATGTCTTTTTGAACAGTTTCATCCCTAATTGGACTGGCATCTTTATCAGCTTTTTTCTTACCTTGAACTAAAGTTCTTATGTTTTGAGCAGTAGGAAATTTTTCTTCACCTCGAGAAATTAAAGACTCCATTGCTGACTCGATATCCAAAGTCGATATTTTCCAGATCGTTAATCGCTCAGACATTCTCTGAATTTGCTCGTCTGAAATTCTTGATCTGAAATCACCTGAGTATTGTGTCAAAGCATTTTTTATTGAACTCATACTTTTAAATTCGCTTTGTTGAAGTTCACGCATTTTCGACACCCCTTGCAATTCTTTCAGATTTCTTTTTTTGTAAATAAATTTGGTATTGCTGATCTAGGTTTTCGTCGGTGATTTCAGACACGTTCTTATTGCTATCAAATTTGCCGTTTAAGACGTCGACAATTTTACCCGACTCTAACAACCAATCCAGCGTGCAAACGAATCCTCGGTCATTCTCGCCATTATAAAAGGGTATATTTTTCACAAGCTCAAAACATTCCTGCCAAGTTGATATTTTTTTAAGCTCAGGTGCGTGTGAAACCACTTCAAAAAAATTATCTCTCGACGATGGCTTCAATCCACGAATGTGTTTGAAAGCCTTATGGCCAGCAAGGTGGTTATTCCAAGCTTGGATCACGTTGTCGAAAAGGTCATTTGAAAATTCCAAAACATTTTTTTTGTATTCAGTTTCTTTATCTTTATCCTTATCTTTATCCTTATCTTTATATATATCCTTATCCATAAGACTTGGTGAAGTCTTGCTCAACCCTTGCTCAACCCTTAAAAATAAACCATGTTTCTTTAGTGATTTAATAACTGGCTTATGTGGATTGTAATTTTCTTTTAAATCTCCATACTGAAATTTAACAAAATCAACGATCCAATATTTATTTTCTGATATTTTTTCTAATCTTTTTCCAAATTCATTGAGGTCATTTTCTTTTATTTCTTCACCAATCTGGAAAGATACCAAGTCAATATCTAAATCAACAACACCTGCATGGTCGCAATGCAATCTAAGCCATTCCCATAAGCATTTATGTTTAGGTTTTAATTTTCTAAACCATGCCTTTGAATACATATTTGTATCTACAAACCTCTTACTCATTCCCAATATCCCTCTTTTTTGTGTACTCTAAGCTGCCTTATCTTTCTGTGTGTGCCATTGATAACCAAACTCAATACCTAACTTAGAGAGCATTTCATCCATTTCGCTTATAAATTCTGGTATTTTTTCGTCAAATTCTTTCATTTTTTTCTCATCTCTCTCTATAGTCACGCAGTGAAATTGCTTTTTTGTCATCCTTGGATCGTAATTAGCAAAGTCCCAGAAATCTGCATTAGTAACCCACATTGAATATTGACACTGGTCTATGTATTCTTTTTTTATTTTTTCTGAACATACAAATTCTATAAAAACCCTAGAGCTGAAAGGACATTTTAACTCCAGAGGTCTTTCCCCGTAGCCATCTGGACTTGCTGCACACCTCATGCTCTTGTCTTTAAATATAATTGGAACTTGTTTAAAGTTAGTCGCCATCTCAAATTCATAAATTGATCTTGCTGCAAGTTCATTTTCCTTTCCCCAATCTAAAGCCTTTGCGTTTATTTCTGGCATTTCTCTCGTTGCGATTTGTGCTATTAACTCAGCCATATAACCATTCCTCGTTGCAGATCCCTTTTTGGCTAGAACTTTCGAGACATTTGATGCCGAAATTACTCCTAGCTTCATGTGCAACCATTCATCACTGCCCTGTTCAATTTTATTTGGGTCAAATCCAAATAATTTTTCCATTTCTTTTAATTCTTTTTGAACTTGCTCTAGTGTTTTCATTAGTAATTCCTTTTTGGTGTTGTGAAAGCTTTTTCTATATCCCAACCAAGCTCTTTTATTCTTTTTTGAACTAGTCTCCTGTATGTATTTTTGGACAACCTTAAGGATGCTTGTGTTGCCGTCTCTCCATTGAATACTATTTCGTCTTTCCTAATCCTTCTGTTTCTTTGTTGAATATCTTTAGTTGCCCATATGCAATTTTCTGGGTTGTAGCCCTTGTTATTATTAACTCTCTCTATGGAGTGTTTACGACTTGGTCTTAATCCCATATCACTTATGAACTGCTCAAAACTGTTTAACCATTCATCACAAACCTTAATGCCCCTGCCGCCGTAATTGTGATAACCCTTATTGTTCTTATTAGTGCATCTTTGGATCATTGCAGACCAAATCCAATATTCATGGGATGTGTTGTTTCTTGTAGAGTGTCCATGTTTGTAAGATGGATTTTTCTCACCACAATTTTTACCCTTGGCCATTATGCTTCCTTTTTTAATTCTTGATTACTCACCATTGTTCTTAACTGAATTAGAGCCTGTTCAGCTTCATTCATGTTCAAGTCACCAACACTTTCAACATTCTTTTTGATCACATTAGAGAAATAACCTAAAAATTGTTTTTCATTTCTATCAAGAGTTTTTAAACTGTTTTCAATTTCTTCTTTTTGAGAGTCTGAAAGCTTTGGTATTTCTTTTTCTTTATTGAAATCAATTCCTTCACCATTATCATCATCAAGGATTTTAACTGCATCGCTCATACGTTTGTCGTTCTTTGGCCATGTTTTAAAGGCACGCTTAATAACAGTCTTCTTGATCATTTCACCCTCATCTGTAGACCATGGGCACGACTTAACTTTACCGCTAGTAAATGCTTTCCATGCCTCTGTACGGTCACGAATTGCATATACCTCTTCAATGCTCATTATTGTTGTTAAGAACTCATCATCCTCAGTTTTGGCAACAACGTATGCACCTATATACTCCCCACGATCATCAAAAGGGGAGAATGAATGATCAGGCTTTTGACCAACTCCATTAGTTTTAAAGGTATCTTTTTCACAAACTAGTTCAGCTTGCACCCACTTGATACCACCACTTGCACAAGCAAGTTGGATGAGTCCCATGTATGAAATATCTAAACACACCCCCCTGCCTCTAGGGACAAGGTAGGCGTGCTTAGATGCGGGATTAAGGCTCAAGCCTATTGAAGCTATGTTCATGACTGCAAACTGTAATGATTCAGGATTACCGTAAGCAACTTTCATTAAATAATCGTTTTGCTTTAAAGCTTGGATTGCAAAGCTTGCTTCTTTTTGAAAGTTCACTGCACCATGAAGTTTTGCAATTTCATTAAAATCAGGTGCGATGCTATTAATTTCTCTTTCTAATACTTGTAAATTACTCATGATTACACCGCCTCTTGCTTATAGTCAGACGCAATAACCATGGCTCTACTGTTAACTTTATGAGCAATTTCATTATCTAAAGAGAAGTCAATTTCTTTAATTACGTTTGTGATATCTGTTCTGTAATTTGATTCTTTAAATACTTCATAGCTTGCAGATGCAGATCCGCTTCTATTTATTGAAACTTCCATTTTTACAAAATAGGTTACTTCTTTAGAATTTTTGGAGTGTTCAAAATTGAATTCGAATTCGTCATTGATTGTAATCATTATGCCTCCCGATAAGACGTAGTTATAAAACCATGTAAAAAATACATGTTTAGTGTGTGTCTAATGTTACTGATTAGCTTCCGTGCTAGTGTTTCCTAGGCTGCTTCCTCGTTACCTTTGCTAACAGGAAATAGCTCATTTTCATCAAGACCAGTGAACTGTGCCAGCAGTAATCTGATCTGTGCGTTAGGGATATAATTTTCTCTGTAAAGAATACTTTGCAGAGTGCTGAATTTAATCCTAACTGCGTCTATTAAATCTCTTTCAACATCAGGGTTATTAACCCTCATATCGTTAATACGTTTTTTTAATAACTGTGAGTTTTTGTGTGTGTTTTTCATACATAGAGATTAGTGCGTATTCGCATTTAAATCAATAGTTTTTTGAGCGAATACGCTCTTTTGTAATATTATTAATGATTTATACTGTATTAGAGGTATGTAAAAAATGCAGATTGGCAGTAGAATTCAAAAATTTAGAAAAGAAAAGGGACTTTCTAGGGAGTCTCTTGCTGCAGATGTTGGGGTAGCTTCCTCAACGGTCTTAAGGTGGGAGAAAGGGCAGTTAGTACCTAGTTTTGATAATGTTATGACTGTATGTGGGGCTTTAGGTTTAAGGGTGTCCGAACTTATAGGCGAAGAAGTTACAACTAATTTTACCCCAAATTTACCCGAAATTTTCCAATTCCTTGCTCACAATAGCGACTTTATTAAAAAGCTTTCAACGCTGCCAGATGAGGAGTTAGATATCATTAAAGATATGACTGAGGCATCGATAAAAGCTGTAAATGAGCAAATACAGCAAAGCAGTTCACAAGCTTAAGGTTTGTCTTCTTAATTAATTTAACTTCTACAACAATTCTATCGTTTTCAATAACTAACTCCCTCTTGAATTCTCGGGAAGTTAGGAATTTCTTGATTATTAAATACAACCTTCTGCTAATACAACTCACGATAATTTAATTTTAATTTAAATATACCGAATAGCATAACAGGAAATAATTACTAAGGAGTTGAAATGATTAAGGTTTTCTTAAGTTTTATTATGATTTTCTTAATATCTTGCTCAAGCATTAATTCAAAAAAAAATATAGAAAAAGTTAAAAAAAAGTATTTAAAACATAAAGTTAAGAAAAACTATGTTTTTGATGAGTTTTTTAAAGATTCTGAATCTATTGCAAAATTTATTCATGTTAAATGCAATGAAAAAGACTTTAATAAGATTGATATGGAATGTAGGAAACAATTAATTTTCATGTTTAAAAATAGATTGGATCTAAGTTATAAATACCCCATTACAGAGCTAGTTTTGAAAATGCAAAATTCTTACCCTATGAAATATACAGAATTAAACAAGGATATATTTTCAACTCTTTATAATATAGAAACTTTTTATAGATTAAGTAACAATGACAACATCGATTTTAAAATTAAAAAAGAACTTAAAGATTTAGAAATATCTGAAAAGCAAAGAAATGCTGAATTTATGAATTCTATTAAAGAAGGATTTAATAATAACAATAACAATAACTACAACACCAATACCAATATAAATTGCCATTCAAATCAAGTGGGCAATTCAGTCTTTACTAACTGCTACTAAATTAGGCCTTTACACCCTCACACTGTTTTTCATACCGTTTTATTACACACAATCGAGAATAAGACAGTCAACACAGTGAGAGGGACATGGACAAGGAATCAGTAATAGCTAAGGCCAGTGAGTATCTTGATTATTCAATAAATAAATATGCTGCTCATTTACCTAAAGAAGTTAAAGAAGACATTAAGCAAACTGGATTTGAACGAATCTTAAGGCATTTTGAAAAAATTAACTTTGACGAGCCTTGGAAGAGTTTCATCCAGAATCATTGTAATGGTACTGTTTTAGACTTCTTAAAAAGCCCAAAAAACCAAAGATATCATCAGGAAATTAACGAGCAAACATGTGAAGTTGATAGCTTTGATCTGTTAAATATTGGCTTGTTTTACAATTCTTTTGATGATCTAAAGTTAGATATTAAGTGGGATCTAGTCGCTAGACTTGCAAGCAAGGATGACAGAGTTTTGTTAGTAGCTCGCTTTATTCTCGGTCATACGCTTTCAGATATCTCAAGAGATTCAAATTTCTCACGTGAAAGAATTAATCAAAAATTTAAAGAGTTTTGTGAACTTATTGATGATCCATTTGAAATAGATAACAAATGGGTAAATCAGATTATATATGCCTTTGGTTTATCCGAGCATTTCGATATGAAAGCAGAGGACAATGGAGAGGGTTGGGACTTAGAGCCAGTAAATATATTTAAAACACAAGTTAATTTAGAAAAGAACGTTTACACACCACAAATGGAGTTAATTTGACGCATAAGCAAAAAAAGTCGGAGAAGCCCGCTCAAAAGGGCGATAGGGATAAGTCTGGCAAGTTTCAGAAAGGCAATGTGCCTAGAAATAAGCTTGATCCAGAGGTGAAGTGTATTAGGGCAGCTCTGAAAACAGAGATTGCCAGAGTAACTCACTTGCTTACTTACACCAAGGCAGATGCTGACAAGGTTTTAAAAGCCAAAGATAGAACATATTTGCATGAGATCATGGCAGATGCTCTTAAGAAAAAGAAACAATATGTAATTGATAGCTTTATAGATCGAACAATAGGTAAACCAACACAAGCAACATCTGTGAGTTTAAAGCAAATGCCTGATGATCAGCTGCTTGAGATGCTTAAGGAAGCGATGGAAGAAGTAGATGGATGAAAAAGTGCTCGTAACAGCATTAAATAAAAAGAAAGCTCTTGAGGTTGTAATGAGCAATGGTGAGCGTGTCTATGTTGAGCTTGTAAAGAGCAGCGAGAGCAACGCACACCTTTTAATAAAGGCAGTAGAGACAATAAAGATAAACAGATTAGAGTCAGAGAGAAAACAATATTATGAAAATAAGCGTTAGATCAGCAACGAAACAAGATATTAGCTTTATAACTGCAACTTGGATGCGGGCTTTGTGGCATTCAGGCATGTATAAGCATATCAGAAAGCAAATATTTATGACTGAACATCACGATGCAATTCAAAGGCGTATAAGAGCTTTAGAGTGCGTTGTTGCATGTAACCCTGATGATCCGTATGTCATTTACGGTTATCTAGTTTTTAGCCGCCCTAATGTTGTTCATTTTGCATACACCAAAGGTAGCTTTCGAGGTATGGGCATTGCTAAAAATCTAATTGGTCAATCTATTGACTCAGATAATATCGTCTATACACACCAAACAGATTACTCAAAAGAATTAGCTAGAGATAAAGATATCACCTTTAATCCTTACAAGTTTTATGAGGTTTTGCATGATTGAGCTTTTTGGCTTTCCATTTCCGCCAAGTACTAATGCTCTTTATAAAAATGCAGGTAAGAGAAGAGTGAAGACTCATGACTATAAAGAGTATGAATATGAGTGCGAGGCTTGGGAATACGAAAATATAAAGGCTTTGAAAAAAGCTATAAAGCTTCTTAGGGGTGAGCTTGTTGAGCTTAATCTTAAAGTGTTTGCACCTAAGTCCACGTGGTACACAAAAGCGGGTAAGCCAAAAAAGATTGATGTCACAAATAGAGTTAAGGCATTAGAGGATTGTCTCTTCAAAATGCTAGATATTGATGATTGTCATGTATTTAAGTGCACACAAGAAAAATGTATTTCAGATAAGAAATATGTAGATATAGAACTAAGGGAGTACAAATGAATTTAGGTAAAGTAAAACAAGTAAGATTTCACCAAGCAATTAGAATGAAGTCGCAAGTATTGCAATCAATCAACATTGAAAACAAAGCAGAGGCACAAAAGTTTGACTTAAACTTTGTTAGTGGGCTTTTGAGAGTTAAGTCTAAAAAAACAGGTATGGTCGCTTATGTTGGGCTTGCAAATATTTGCTACATGATTGTTGAAGAGGACAAGGTTGTAAATACACCTGTAGAAAATGAGGTTGTTTCTAATGAAAAGGTAGAAATTGAGCTTAGTGATTTAAACGCAGGTGAAGCAATTAAAATGGTAAGGGCAACTGATAAAAAAGAAGTTCTTGAGGTGTGGAAAGACATTGAAACTCGCTCAAGTGTAATTAAAGAGATTGATAAAAAACTTAAGTAATGCAACACAATCTTGATGACCTCATTCGTGAATTTGTACGCAGGCAAAGATTAAAAAACCCTGTTGATGTTCAGAGTGAGGTCTTAAGGTTGGCTTTTAAAAAGCAGGAAAATTACATTGAAGACAGATTGAGTGCACGTTTTAGATCAATGAAGTGCACTCGTAGAGCTGGCAAAACTAATGCTGATGTATTAGAAAACTTTTTACTTGCTGATATCTATCCTGAGTCAAGGCTTGTGTACGGTGGTTTAACTCTTGAGAGTGCCGTTGAGATTGCTTGGGACACATATCTTGAATTTGCAGAGGTTTTAAAAATAAAGCTTAAGACTAGGCAGGGTAAGTTTATGATATGGCCAAACGGCACCAAGCTTAGATATTTTGGTCTTGATTCATCCCAAAAAGAAATGCGAAAAATTCTAGGGCAAAAGTTAAGAAAAGCCTCAATTGATGAGGCGGGCTCAATTACTGTTGATATGAAAAAAGTAGTTTATCAGATGATCATGCCAGCTTTAGCAGATTTAAGACCTAACTCGTGGCTTACGCTTTTAGGAACTTGCGAGAATATCCCAAATACTTTTTTTGAAAAGGTTACTGAAAATAAAGAGAAGACAGTTGCATGGTCAAATCATGCGTGGACTGCTTATGACAATCCTCACATGCACAGGCAGTGGACGGATGAGATTAACGAGCTTAAGGCAACTAATCCAAAGGTTGTAGAGGCTTCATGGTTTAAAACACATTACCTTAATCAATGGTGTACCGATGATGAACTTAGAATTATTAATTTTAATGATGACAATATACTTGATGAGCTACCCGAGGGCGTGGAATGGCGTTTTATTCTGGGTGTGGATATTGGCTATAATGATGCTAATGCCTTTACGGTAGTTGCATTTTCTTACGACTCACCAAATGTTTATTTTGTTGAAAACTTTAAAAAAGCAGAGATCGACCTTACTGATGTTGCAAATATCATAAAGCACTTAATGGTTAGATATGATTTTTTAAAAATAAAGATTGATGGTGCAAATAAGCAAGGTGTTGAAGAGATCAAAAAAAGGCATGGCTTAAACCTTGAATCAGCTGAAAAAAGCGATAAGGCAACATATTTACGCCTATTAAAGGATGATCTTGCAACCAATTCTGCATTTTTAGTCGATAAAGAGACAAAGCCACTACAAGAAGAGTGGCAGGCTTTGCAGTGGGTTGATGAAATGAAAGAAAAAGAAGATCCACGCTGTCAAAACCACTCATCAGATTCTGCGTTATACGCATGGAGAGAGGCGAGGCATTACAGTTATACAGAGCCAGAAAAAGCACCTGATAGAAACTCACAGGACTATATGGATGATTTAGAAAGGCGTGAAGCTGAGCAGTTAGAAGAGCAATTAAGGGAGCAAAGAGAGTGGAATACAATGATGTATTAAATTTCATAAAAGAACTTAAACAAAATAAGGTTGAATACTACAAGGATGATAAAATTGAGCTTAGGTTGGATCTTTCTGCAACTGAGCCAATCGACTTTGCTGAATCAAGTGATGGTGAAAATTTAACAGCTGAGCAAAGACTTAAAAACGATCTTGTATATTCGGCAGGCCTTAAATTAAAGGTGAAAAAAGATGCAGAATAGCAACACTGAGCAACTAAACTGGTTTTTAGAAAAAGAAAAAAAGCAACTTGCAGATGCTTTAAATGCTAGACTTGACGGAATTGAAAAATCTCAGTCTTACCTCAAAGAAAGGGCTCAGTTATATCTTGCAATGTATGGGAATAAGCATGACTTTGGTATAGGGCCAATAGAATATGATTACTCTGACCCTACACATGGCTTAACTTTGAATGTTGTAGAAATAATGATTGATACTTTAGCATCAAGAGTTGGTGCCAATAGACCACGCCCATACTTTTTAACAGATGAGGGTAATTGGAAACAACAAGAGCAAGCAAAAAAGCTTAATAAATTTGTTTATGGGCAATTTAGTAGAGCTGAAACTTATGATAAAGGTTTAAAAGCGTTTATATGTGCTAGTATTTTTGGCACAGGTGTTCTTAAGCATTACATTAAAGAAAATCAAATTGAATCTGAGTGGGTATTGCCTACTGAGATTATTGTTGATCAGAAAGAAGCTCTCTATGGTAGCCCTAAAACCTTATTTCAGGTTCGCTATGTTGCACGTGAAGTATTAATGCACAAATACCCTAAGCACGCTAAAGAAATTAAAAATATTAACTACGACACTTATGATATTTACGGAGATCAAACGCTTTCAAATATGGTAAAGGTTGTCGAGGCTTGGCACCTTCCAAGTGGCGAGGGTGCTGGTGATGGTAGACATGTTATCTGTGTTAAAGATATTGTTTTACATGATGAGCAATATAAGAAGAAAAAATTTCCTTTTAGCTTTTATAGAATCTATGATCCAGTACTAGGTTTTTATGGTAAAGGTGTTGCTGAGGCTTTAGCACCAATTCAACTTGAAATAAACAAAACAATTAAAAAGATATCTCAAGCATTGCACCTTGTGAGTGTACCTAGAATATTTATTGAGAGAAATGCCAAAGTTAAAAAGAATCATATTAATAACCAAATTGGTACAATTGTAGAGTATGAAGGTAATCCACCTATATTCGATGTGGCAAGGTCTGTTAGCCCTGAGCTTTCTGGGTATCTTGAAAATTTATATGCCAAGGCATTTGAAGTTGTTGGATTATCTCAGCTGACTGCACAAAGTCGCAAACCTGATGGCCTTAACTCTGGTAAGGCGATTCGAGAATTTAATGATATTGAAACAGAAAGATTTAAGAGAGTAGCTAAGGAATATGAAAACTTTTATTTAGATATAGCAGATCATTATGTTGAGCTAGGTAAAGAAATTGCTGAAAAAGATAAATCTTATTCGGTTCTTTCAATTGGTAAAGAAGGAACTGAGAAAATTAAATTTAAAGAGATCAATCTTGATCGTGATGCAGCTGTCTTGCAGTCATATCCAACTAACATGCTACCAAAAGAGCCAGCTGGTCGTCTTGAATATACACAAGAGCTATTGCAGGCGGGATTTATTGGTCAAGAAGAGGGCTTAGAATTGCTAGAGTTCCCTGATATTAAATCAGTTACCAATCTTAGGACTTCTCCCTACAAAATAGCACAAAGAATTATTAACAATTTCTTAGAGGGTAAATTTTTAGAGCCTGATCAATATCACAAAAACGCATTAATATTGCCATATATTCAAAACGCATTGATGTATTATGAAACGCAAAATCTTGATGATGATAAGCTCAATCTATTTAGAGATTGGATTGATCAAGCATTATTAATAATAAACCCACCTGAGCAGCAACAGACTGAGCTAGAGGGTGAAGTTGACGCAGTTAATGAGCAACAATTAACGGAAGGGGAGCAAGTCGCAGCAAGCGGTGAGCTTCCACCTGAACAGTTATAAAAGGAAACAGAATGAACGGACAAGCAGCACAACAAATCAGTGAACAAAACCAAGGGCAGGCACCTCAAGGAGGTGGTGAGTCTCCATTTGCAAACAACGACCCAATGGCAGAGGCAATTAACATCATGGAAGGCACAAAGCCAGTTGATGAGGATGGTGAAACAGTTACCCCACCTAAAGAAACAGATGGTGACACTTTATCAAAGAAGTTTTCTGAAATTGCTAAGATAGAAACTAAGTATCAAGGTGAAATTAGAAAACTAAAAGAGCAAATTGAATCATTACAAGAAAGCACACAAGGCAAAATGTCACGTGATGAGCTTCTAAATCAAATAAAAGAGGAGTTTAGACAAAACCCTAGAGACTTTTTAGAAAAAAAACTTGAGTCTTCTTATGACGACATTAGCGATTTTATTTTAAATGAAGAGGATAGAACACAAGAAAATGAAACTAAAAGCCTAATTAATTCACTCAAAGAAGAGATTGAGTCTCTTAAGAATGAAAGAAAAGAAGAAAAAGAAACGCAAAAATCTCAAGAAGTTCAAAAGAAAGAACAACAATTTAAAGATAACATAAAGAATTTTGTACAAGACAAAGAGGATTACCAACTTGTTAAAGAGTTAGACCTTAGCGAAACTGTATTTGATGTAATGATGAATTATTACAATGAAAACGGCAAGACAATGGATATTAATGAAGCTTGCTCTCAGGTTGAGAATTACTATGTTGAAGAGGTGAAAAAGATTTCACACCTTCCAAAAGTAAAAAGTTTATTTAATCTCGATAATAAAGAAAATAATGAAAAAGATAATAGTGAAGACTTTTTTAGTAGCAGTGAAACTTTAACTAATGACATTAATTCAGCGGGCTCTAGTAGAAACCTTGATGATATGTCGACAGAAGAAAGAATTAAGCTTGCAGCAAGCATGCTTTAAATTAAACTAATCGCAGTCATGTTGGTTCATCAGTTAGTGAGCAAATAAAAATTTTATTTAACTTATTAACAAAGGATTACACATGACTTTAGATTTAACTAAAGCCAGAGCGGTACTTAAAACGCTCTATACTCAAAAAGAAATTCAAAATTTATGCTATAAGAATCACCCTTGGCTTGCATTAATCCCTAAAATGGAAATGTTTTACGGTTTTAATATGCAGGTTCCAGTTGTTTATGGTTCTAACCGTGGGCGTTCAAGCTCATTTGCTAGAGCACAAGCAAATAAGGGTAGCTCTAAGTATGGTGCTTTCTTTATTACAAGAGCTAAAGATTACTCAATCGCTGCATTTGATGGTGAGACTATCGAGTCAAGCGAAAACGATAAGGGTGCATTTGTAAACTTATTAAAACAAGAAATTGACGGTGCCATGATGAGTGCTGCTCAATCTGATTCTCAAGCAATTTGGGGTAATGGATCAGGTTCTATTGGTCAAATTGCAACTGGCGGTATTTCTGGAAACGTTTTAACTCTTAGTGATGTTGAAGACATCATTCACTATGAAGTTGATCAAGTCCTTGAGGCAGCTGCAGCTGAGACAACTGGTGGTACAAGATCAGGTAGAATGACAGTTGTTGCTGTTGATCGTGACCTTGGTACAATCGAAGTTGATACTAAGTCTACCTCTCTGGCAGCTGGTGATTATTTATTTACTGATGGTGATAGAAACTCAAAGATGAGTGGTTTTAATGCTTGGGTTCCAAGTACTGCACCAACATCAGGCGATAGTTTCTTTGGTTTAGATAGATCAGTTGATCCAACTAGACTTGGAGGAGTTCGCTTTGATGGATCTGGTATGAGTACTGAGGAAGCACTTGTTAAGGGTCTTTCAAGAATTGGGCGTGAAGGTGCAAGGCCAGACTTTGCTTTTATGAACTCTGGGAATATGGGTGACTTACTTCTTGAGCTTGGTTCAAAAGTTAATTATGTAGATGTTAAGAGTCCTTATGCTGATATTGGTTTTAGAGGGGTGCAGGTTCACTCTGGTAAAAGATCAATCACTGTTCTTGAGGATGATAACGTAGCATCTAACCAAATCTCTGTTGTTACTCGTAACACTTGGAGACTTGATTCACTTAAGGCACCAATCAGAATCTTAGACCTTGATGGTAATAAGTTCCTTAGAGAAAACGACTCTGATGGGTACGAGTTAAGAATTGGTGGTTATAAGCAAGTTGAGTGTAATGCACCTGCATACAACATGACTATTGCTTTAAGCTAATCTGTTAAGAATAAAAATAGCGGGGGTTATATCCCCCGCCAAATGTGGAGTATTTATGAGTAAAATGTATTATCCATTATACGGCATGATTGAGCAAAAAGGTGTTATCTTACCGCTAATAATCAATCTTGCAAGTGATGCCTCAGTCGACTCTTTTCAAGGAAAGGGTGTTGAGAGTGTCACTAAGTCAGGAACTGGTGAATACACAATCGTTTTAAAAGATAAATACAACAAACTTCTTTCAGCTGCACTAGGCAAGGCGGGAGCTATTGCCGATGTAGATCACAGGGTGAAGAGTGTTGATTTAGCTAATAAGACAATTGTTGTTGCAACAGATGACGGTTCGGTTGATGCTGATACCGCAGTTGCACACGCTGTTCACTTAACAGTTGTAACAACTAAATCATCGGTGGCGTAATGATACTTAACGGAAATAATAAAAAAAAGATTGCTCAGACAATAGTTGAGCAGTATGTCTCAAAGGATGTGCCCGATGTTGAGTACGATGCAGAGTTAGGATATGAAGCCTGTGCACGTGACATAATCGAAGCAGTTGAGTCGGGCAACATTGAGACACTTAAGCAGGCCTTAATGACTTTAGGTGATTTATTTTCCGAAAAGATGAATTACAAAGAAAAAGAAATTGAAGAGTTTGAGGGGTAATTAATGGGAACGGTAACACTTGCAACGTTGAGACAAAGAATAAGGCAACGAGCAAACATGGAAAACTCCCAATTTGTTACTGACTCTGAAATTGATGGTTACATTAACGATTCAATAGCTCGCCTTTATGATCTAATTATTGACCATAGAGGTGAGCAATATTTTGAAAGTGAGCAAAACATAACTCTTACAAAGGGCACATCAGAATATGATTTACCTAGTGACTTTTATAAAGTGGTTAGTCTCGAGGATGACTCAGGCTTTCCGATCGACACTTTCAATCGTAGGGATTATTTACATAAGTCCAGACACATTAAATATAACATTATGAACAACAAGCTTAAGTTTAATCGCAATGATTATTCTGGAAATGTTAAGCTTTGGTACGTGCCACTTGCACCAACTCTAAGTGATGATGCTGACACAGCGGATTTTTACAATGGTTGGGATAGGTTTGTTATAGTTGATGCTGCAATTGTGTGTTTAAACAAAGAAGAAAGCGACACAAGCCAATTAGAGCGTGAATTAATGACTCTTGAAAGGCGTATTCAAAACTCATCTGATAAAAATGATCATCAACCAAGCAAGGTTGTAGACGTTCAAGGATTTCATCACTATGGTGATAGAGAAATTTACGAAAACCAACTTTAAGGATTTTGTTACATCAAAGTTGCAGCAAAACTTAGATAAATTCTTTTTGCAGCTTTATTCTATACCCTTTCTTAAGGGTACATATCTTAAAGATATTCAAATAACCACAACTGCCCAAGACTTTGTTCATGGACTAGGTGAAGTACCACAAGGCTTTATTGTGCTCGATAAACAAGGGAATGCAGTTATATGGAGAAGTACGGCCAGTAATACCGTTATAAGTTTGCAAGCTGATAATGATGTCACTGCAAGCGTTTGGGTGTTTTAGATGCTTCAAAAATCAGAAATAGATATAAATCTAGCTCAAGGTTTAGAGACTCAGATTGATAAAAAGCTTGTTGAGGGTAAGAACATCTTACTTGAAAATGCTTCATTTGATAAATTTGGTGCAATCTCTAAAACTAATGGCCATGCAAAAATGACAATGGACATTGCTGGTGGTGGCTCATTGGCAACAAAAATTAAAAAAATCTTTAATCTAGGCAAGAACATCTTTGCCATAACTAATGATAGGCAGTTTTATTCTTATTATCCTCAAGAAGACAATTGGCGTTTAATGGATGGTGCCAAGTTCCCTGCAAAAATTGAATCATTTGATTTAAATTACAGAGGTAACACTCAAAACCTTCCAGATATTAGCTACAATGCTGATTTAAATATATCTGCAACAGTATATGAAGAGACAGATATTAATGATCAAGCTGTTTATTTAACGCTTAGAGATCATGAAACTGACTATGTAATCACAAGGCAGGTAGATGTTGAGTCTAATACGCCACGTGTGCAGATAATGGAGAGTGGTGGATCATATAAGATACTTGTTGTTTATAATAATTACGGTGGACTTAATTTAAAGTTTAAAATGTATGACCTAGAGTTAAATCTGCTCACTAATACAACAATCGGAATAATACCAAGTAAAAGGCCTGTAAATATTGATTATGATGGTACAAATGTTTTATTTGTTCAACCATTTTCAAGTGATATTAAGTTTGGAACTATTGCTTTTGATGGAACGGTAACAACTAACTCTTTTACACCGTCAAACGCTTATGGCTTAGGCTCAAAGGGTTTAGTGTGTAAATATGTTGATGGTGAAATTTGGCTCTCATGGGTTAGCTCAAGCTCAGATTTGATATTTAAGGCGTATGAAAGCGACTTAACTACAACATCAATAACTGAGACTAGTTTAAAGTCTTATGGTGCGAGTGAAGAGCTTTTAAAGATAGATTTTATTAAAACCTCAAGTAATGTTTATTTTTTTACTGAGTATGAAATTACTGGTTCAACCGTAATTGATAGCCTATCCAGAAATGTTGAGTGCCTTGTCTATGATACAGGTGTGACAACACTTTCAGATACATACAGGGCAAATAACTGCTTTTTTCAGTCACAGGTTTATTATGACAGCACTAGTGAAAAATTTTATTCTCTTCTTTCTTACAATTCTGCTCTTCAAAAAACTAATTACTTTTGTGAATTAGAGCTTACACAAGTTGATGGTAGCGATGTTATTTATCCCCACGTTTTAGCTAATACGACTAAGGGGTTAGCATCAGGGTATCAAGCAGCAACTGGCTCTTTTGTGCCTTCAAACATAGCCTGTAAGTTAATATTTTCTAATAACAAGTTTTACATGGCAGCTGAAAGAACTAGGCAATTTACAGATGCAGCTAGTCCCTTATTTGATCAAAGCTCAATCGAGCACCTTGAGATTGACATTGATGATTTTAATATAGATTTTGCAGAGTTTGGAAAATCTGTCTTGTTAGCAGCTGGAATTGTCCTTGAGACAGAGGGTGTTGCCGTTTTAGAAAATGGTTTCTTCTTAAACCCTGAGCGTGTGCAGGTAAGTGAGACAGGTTCAGGTGATATTGAGGCAGGCACAAGAGCATATGCAATTGTTTATGAGTACTATAACGCTAAGGGTGAGCTAACAAGAAGTGCACCTCATTTTACTGATAGCATAACTCAAACAGGGGCAGATAAGAGAAACACAATTGATATCGAAGTTCCTATCTTTGGACAAAAAGCTAATGAGAGATTAAAAATCATTGTCTATAGAACAATTGACTCAGGCACAGTTTATTATCGCCTAAATAGATTTGAAACCTCTTTTATAACAACTCCGTTCGCATCATTCACACCATATACTGATACCGTTGCAGATGCTGATATACAAGAAAATGAAATCCTTTATACAGCTGGTGGAGAGTTGCCAAATGATTCAGCACCGCAAGCAACGAGCATAGCAGTTAGTGGACGTAGAGCTATACTGGCAGGATTGAAAATGTCTAGTGATATAGCATACAGTAAGGTGCAGGTTTTTGAAGTCGCACCAAGTTTTTCTGATTTTTACAGAATAGAAACTGATTCAGCTAATTTTTCAGAGTCTGGAAAGGTTTTTGGTGTTGGTTTTCTTGATAGTAGAATTATTATATTTCAAGAAAGTGCAATATATATTGTTGCAGGTTTTGGCCCTGAGAATAATGGATTAAATAATGATTACACTGAGCCTGAGTCTATTTCGGATGAGGTTGGTTGTGTAGAGCCTAAGTCAATTTTAAACTTACCAGATGGGCTTATATTTAAATCTAGTAAGGGTTTTTATCTTTTAGATAGATCATTACAGCTTAACTACATAGGCAATGCAGTCAGTGATTTTGATCAGTACTTTATCACAAGCTCATTTATTGATGAGCAAAGCAATGAGGCTAAGTTTTTTACAAATGATAGCTATGTGCTTACTTATCACTACCTATTGGGGCAATGGAGTGTTGATACTTATGAAGCTGATGAGGCGATAATTGTAAACAATTTAATTTATCATGTTGATGGTGGGGATATTTACAAAGAAAGCTCGAGCTTTACACGAAACGGATCATTTTACTCGATGAAAGTAAGGACACCATGGCTTAAGATGAATACTTTAGCGGGATTTCAGAGGATAACAAGGGCGATCGTAACTGGTAATTACAAAGATTCTCATTCTTTAGTTGTTAGGGTGTATTTTAATTACGATGAAAGCACTTACGAGGAGCACACCATAGATGTCAACAGCGATCAGGTTTATCAATTACAAGCTCACATAGCACAACAGAAATGCACTTCCATAATGTTTGAAATATTCGATAATCCTGTAAGTGGTGGTGAATCAATGGAGTTAAATAAACTGACTCTGCAAGTTGGGCTTAAAAAGGGTACTGCAAAAAGTATTTCTACAAAAAGGTTTTAATGAAAAGCTTGTATTCAAAATATATTAAAGAACGTGAAGGCAAGGAAATAATTGAGAGTGGTATTGGCTTCATGACGTATAAAATTAAGGGTGATGAGTGCTATGTCGCAGATGTTTACATTGAGCCTGAGTTTAGAAAAAGCGGCATAGCATCTGAAATGTGCAGTAAGATTGAGAAAATAGCCAGAGAGAGAGGGTGCAAGTTTTTAACTGGCACAGTAACACCAAGCCTTGAGGGTGCAAACGTCTCTTTAATAAGTCAGTTAAATTATGGTTTTAAACTACACTCTTGTATTAATGATTTCATAATTTTAAAGAAGGATTTATAATGGGCGGCAAAAATAGTTTTTTCAGAAAACCATTTGGAACTGGCAAGGGCTCAGTTGCACAAATGACTGGTATGGAGACACCTGAGCTTGAAACACCTGAGTTAAGTGCAGCTGATAAAAAAAGAGCTAGTAACTTAACAGATGAGCTTGAGAAAGATATTGCAGGTGAGTCTGACTCAATGGCAATTCAGCAATATGAAAGGGCCCAACAAGATAACCTAAAAAACGCAATGGCACTAGGTCAAAGCACTAAGGGTGTGAGTAATCCAGCTCTGCTAAGTAGAAACGTTGCAGAGGCATCAAAAAACCAAGGCCAAGAACTTGCTCAGGCATCAGCAACTGCAAGAATGCAAGAAAGGCAAAGTGCATTGGATGCAATGAATAGGTACTTAGCAGCTCAGCAAGGTGTAGCACTTCAAAATGCTCAAATGCAAAACCAAGCAGATCAAGCAACTATGAACAGGCAGTCTAGCTTTCTGGGTAACGCAGGGATGGCAGCTGCGTCTTATTTTTCTGATGAAAACATGAAGAAAAATATTAAGAAATCAGATAGTGAAGCAACTAATAAGGTTGATGAATTTTTAAATGCCTTAGAGTCTTATACATACGAATATAAAGATGAAAAAAATGGCAAAGGTGAAAAGTCTGGTGTGATGGCACAAGATTTAGAAAAATCTGAGCTTGGGAAGCAAATGGTTGAAGACACCAAAGATGGGAAAATGGTTGATGTGTCACAAGGTTTTAGTGCCATGCTTGCATCTATTTCAGAGCTCAATAAAGAGATTCAAGAAATGAAAAAGAAGAAAAAGGGTTAAATATGCCTAAGCTTATAAGTGAAGACGAGAACTTTTTCAATGTAATGCGTGACGATGGTCAAGCCTTTAAAGTTGCTAAGAAAGGCATTGATCAGGGCAGGATGGGTTATTTCTCTGGCTTGCCTAAATATGATCCAAACCCAACACCAGAGCCTGCAAGCTCTGTAAACGCACAAAACGTGGCGATGACTGAGTCAGTTGAGCCTAAAACAGGTGTTGTTGTACCAAGTGAATACGAAATGATGACACCAGATATTAGCGACACTCCAAGGGTCGCAGATTTAGGTGGTGATGTGACTGTTGGTAAAGTCAATCCAGATCCCACTAGCGAAGTTGATTTAAGTAACTTTGCTATTCCTAACCAACAAGAGGGATCTGAAAGCACAAGCTCAGCAAGTCCTATGGATAATTATGCACAGTCTTTAAGAGAGTCTGCAAGTGTTGAAGGTGCAGGTCAGAAAAAACAAGCAGATGCTTTAGATCAAGCATTAAATGAATCCAGAGAAATAGCAACTGATTTTGACTCGCAAGAAAAACAGCTTGAAAGAGAGAAGTTGCAAGCTGAAAAAACATACAAAGAAGTATCAGAGGATTATTTTAACTCTAAAGAAATTGATCAAGATAGATATTGGGATAACATGAGCACAGGCAGAAAAATTATGGCAGGAATTGGGCTTGCACTTGCTTCATTGAATCCACAATCAATGCAAACTGCACTTGCTTCAATTAATAGAAATATTGATAGAGATATACAAGCACAAAAACTTGAAATAATGAAAAAGAAAGAAAAGGTTGCAGAGGCAAAGGGCTTGGTAGGTGAGTTTTATAAAAAATTTAAAGACCTTGATCAAGCTGAAAATGCTGCAAAAATGAGTGCTTTAGAAAAAGCTAAGCTTAAAATGCAATCTATTCAACTAAATACGCAGAATGAATTAGTCAAAAAGAAAGCCGAGACAGCTATTTCACAAATTGAAATGCAGCTTTTACAAGAAAAACAAAAGTTTGATCAAAAAGTAAAAGAAAGAACTGTTAACATAGGTCGATTCCAAGGCGAAGTTGAGAATAAAACAGAGGCCAAAGAATTTAGAAACACTCTTAGTGATCTTGAAACAGCTGAGCAAGGCATTGATAGACTTCTTGAGATAAATGAAATGACAGGTAAGTCATTAAGCCCAACTTTAAGATCAGAGGCTCAAACCATTCAGCAAACCCTAGTTGGTTTATTGCGTAGACCAATTACAGGGCCGGGGGCAATGAGTGATGGTGAGCGTGAAATGCTTAAAGATATGATTGCCAATCCTACTGACTTACTATCTTTAGATATGAACAATAAAACAAAACTACAAACGCTAAAGAAAACACTTAGAAACGCTGTAAACACTAAAGCTAAAAACTTAGGTCTTACAACTGATGCTGATAAAATTGGATTTAAAAAGAAATGAAAATAGTTGACGTTAAAAACAAAAAGCTAGTCAATGACTACACTGATGTAGAGAGAAAAATTGCATCTGGTGAGTTTGCTTTTGAAAAAGGCGTTGAGATTGAAGTAATTAGCCCAGAAGGTGAAAGAGGTACTATACCAAGCGAAAATGCTGCACGTGCATTTGCTGGTGGTTATACTTTTTACTCACCCAGAATGAAGCAAGAAGACGCTACAAAAGCAGAGTTTGGTGAGGGGATTGGTGCAGAGGCAACGGCAGCTGCACTAGGTGCTGCCAGAGGTTTAACTTTTGGGCTATCAGATCAAGCATTAACAAAGCTAGAGCTTTTAAAGCCAGAGGCCTTAAAACTTTATAGAGATTTAAACCCAACTGCATCACTTGGTGGGGAGCTTACAGGTGCCATCGCACCAGCTTTTTTAACAGGTGGTACAAGCGTTGCGGGATCTATTGCAGCAAGGACGGCACCAGCACTTGCAACAAGAGCAGGTTTGGCAGCTGGTAAGGTAGCAGCACGCAAGGCAACAGGTAAAATTGCCAGTAAATCAGTTAGTAAAATAGTAGAAAATGCAACTAAGGCAGGTGTTGGTAGTGCCGTTGAGGGTGCTTTATATGGATCAGGACAGCTTTTAACTGAGGATGCCATAGGTGATGCTGAGTTTAACGCTGAAAACCTTGTAAAATACGCCTCTGAGGGTGCTTTAATTGGTGGTGGCACAGGCACAACACTTAGTTTAGCGGGTAGTGGAATAAAAAAGGTTGGCGATGCAACTAGATCGATACTAAGTAAATCTTTTAAAGGTAAGAACTTAGATTCCCTTGTAAAAAAGACAAGCCTTGATGATGAACTGGTAAGCACTAACTTTGAAAGCCTAAGTGAAGACAAAATAAGAAAAGCAATTGAGCAAAGATTTAAGTCAGCTGGTCGTCCAGACTTAGCAGATGAGCCCTTGGGTGCTGCATCTGATAATTGGCTTTTTAGAATGACAGAATCAAGCCTTAGGAAACAACCAACTGCATTTGGCGAAAAGGTACGTGCAAAGTATGACGTTTTATATGAAGAGCTTGAGCGTGAAACAATGGGCATCTTAAATGGTGTGGATATTGATAAACCCGCACAAGAATTTGCACAAACTATCAAGGGCAAAGTAACAGGTTTACTTGATGATATGAATAACACTGCATCTAAGTTATATGATGACTTAGGTGATCAACTTGAGCGTGTGCCATTAATTCAGGATGATGTTGACGAGGTTATAGAAAGACTTTCAGGGCGTAGGTATGTTGGTGTTTTTAATTCAGATAAGTATTTTAAGCAATTAAAAGATAACTTTGATATGACTAATTTATCAGAGCTAAAACAAGTTAGGTCTGCATACGGTAGGAGACTTAAAGCTTCTTACGGTTCTGAGGATTATGAGGTAATTAAAGATATTTATGATGAACTAACAACATTAAGAAACAAAGTTACTAAAGAGGCAGCAAATGCCATAGGTGGCGATTTACCTAGTAAGCTTAGTAAAGCAGATGAGTATTATAAACTTATAAATAAAGAGGCACAAGAAGTTGGTGAGGCGATAGGTGTTAAGGCAAAAAACTTTAAAGACTTTCAAAAAAAGATAAACTCTTTAGATGATGCAAAACTAAGAAATAAAATTGTAAACCAGTATGATAAATCCAAACTAGATAAAATAAGAGCATTTGCACCAGAGGCTTACGAGGATGCTAGAGCATCAAAAATGGCAGAGCTATATAAAAAATCTCTTACTGGACAAACAGAGTTTAATGCAAAGAGATTTATAAGTAACGTTAAAAGAAATGATAAACATAGATATTTACTTTTTGGCGATCAATCTCTTGATAAAATTGATGAGCTTGCAGAGATTTTTAATGCTATACCCGCACCAATTAATGCAAGTGACACAAATACAGCTGAACAGTTTTTAAATTTATTCAATATTGCTCTTCATGGGCAGTCAGGTTTACAGTACATGCTTTATAAGCAAGGTGAAAAAGGCATTAATAAATACATTAAGGAAACCGTTGATGTGCTAAAGGGCATGGAGAAAGCAAATAACAAGGCATTAATTAATATTTCAAACTCTGTTGATAATTTTATAACAAGATCAAGACAAGCACCTACAATATCAACATTAAACGCAGGTGAGTCAAGGGACTACGAAAAAGCAATTGAAATAATAACTGATTTTGAAAATGATCCAGACAAAACCTTAGAAGACTTAACAACAAAAAACAAGATTCTTTTTGATAATGCACCTAAAACATCAGAGGCTTACTCATCAAAAATGATGCAAGTTTTTCAGTTTTTAAAAGAGAAAAAGCCAAATTCATACGAAGGGATAGGTTACTTAAATAATTACAAACCATCTAAATCAGCAAAGCATAAATTTATGAAGTATTTTAACTATGCCAATAATCCTGATTTGGTACTTAAACAACTTAATGATGGCTTAGTTTATCCAGAGGGTGTTGAAACTCTTAGAGCATTATATCCTAAAACATACGAATTAATTTATGATGAAATAACATCAAGGGTTAGTGAAGTTAAATCTTTAGATTATCAACAAAAGAAATCACTTTATAAAATGCTATCTGTCATGGGTGCTAGTTCATTAATGCCTGTAAACTTACAAGTATTGCAAGGACAGATGCAACAAGATCAGGCACAGATACAAGATAATAAAAGAAACGTAAACGAGTTAAGGGTTACTGGCTTAAGAGAAGTTTCTCAGGCTAACAGATTTAAGACTAAGCTCGATAATTTATCATAAGTAATATTTTTCTCATCAGTCATAGAGAGTCTAGGGGTACAACCTAAGCCTACAAGGGGGACTGATGGGACGTAGACGATTTTCAAAACCATACGACATTTTTAACAATCAAGATATTTCGGCAGATTATGTTAGTGATTGGACAGATGTTTCGCTTGATGACTCTTTAACTTATTTGGTCGATTGGTCTGGTGATGCAGATGGTGAGTTACAAGTTGAAATTGCAAATAAGGATGACCAATCAAATGTGCACACACTTAATTTTGGATCTGTAATTTCTATTGATGACACAATAACACCTAAGCAGCACACAATTCTTATAGATGTAAAAGCATTTAAATATATCAGACTTAAATACATATCAAGTAGTGGTAGTGGAAATATGACTGCAACACTATTTAAAACGGCTAAGGGGGCGTAATGACTTTTATATATCCTCCAGTATCATTGCAAATTGCGGCAAGTCCAGCGTCTTTTTTAGAGGATGGCACTAACACAACTGTCTTAGAGGACACAGAAACCCCTGCTAACTCTAAGCCTCTACCTGTTAAACAGTTAAACCCTGATGGCACAGAGTTAGATCCTGCAACTGAGGCAAAACAAGACGATACTATAACTCAATTAACTTCTATAAACGCAAAGGACTTTGCAACACAGACCACTCTTGAGGCAGCTAGGGTTTTGCTTGCTAGTTTGGACGGTAAAGATTTTGCTACTCAGACGACTCTTGAAGCTGCGAGAGTTTTGCTGGCAAGCCTAGATGGTAAGGACTATGCAACACAAACAACCCTTGCAAGCTTAGAATCAAAAGATTTTTCTACGAGTGCTAAGCAGGACACTTTGCTGGCAGAAATTCAAAAGCTGACTTCGCAAGAAGCTAATAAGAGAGTTATTGATTCTTATTTTAATGCCTCTTTATCAATACCAAGTGGATCAAGAACAGCTGCATTAATGGAAGTGCCAGCAAGTACAAAGGCAGTTGAGCTAGAAATAATTTTAAAGGGTGGTGTTACTGTTTCGATTTATGATGCTGCAACAAGTGGTAACTTGCTTGGTAGAGTTACCAATGGTGGCGGGAAAATACCTATAAGTCTTGCAGCTGCCTCAGAAATATTTCTTCAAAGTGATGGATCAACATTTTCTGCAACTGATTTAACAATGAACTTAATTGGAGTAGACGCATGAGAATAATTTCATTCTTAATATTATTTTTTCTTGTAGCTATCCCTTATGGGTTGACTGCAAATCCTGCTATTATTTGGGGCTCTGGTGGTTATGCTAAAAATTTAGCAGCATCGGGTATAGAGTTAGAATCAGGTCAAACAATAGACGATGACACAACCGCAATAACTTTAAGCAATGGGCTTAATGTAACAGGCACAACAACTTTAAATACATCTTTAAGCGGAGTTGCAAAGCTTTCTAGTGGTGTTGTGAGTGCTGGCTCTGTTGATGTCGCAAGTGAAGTCTCAGGCATATTGCCAATTGCCAACGGTGGAACTAATTCAAGTACAGCACTAAACAATGACTTTGTAATGATATCAAGCGGTGGTGCTATTGTTGAGGACTCAAATGTCTCCACCACAGAGCTTGGTTACCTTGATAATGTTACGAGTAATATTCAAACACAACTAAACGCTAAACTTGAGTCAGTAGACTTAACAAGTGATGTTACAGGCATCTTGCCGATTGCTAATGGTGGAACTGGTAGTGCTACTCAAAATTTTGTTGATCTTACCACTAATCAGTCTATTGCTGGAGTAAAGACATTTACTGAGCAATACGTTGCTGTTTCTACCACCAATGGATCACGACCTTGTCCAGTAATGACTGAAACACAAAAGAATAATATATCAGCACCTAGCGAGGGTGATTGTGTAGTTGATTCAACTAATGCCGAAGTAAACTATTATCTCGATGGTGAGTGGACACAAGTAGGTGGTGGTGGTGGATCTGCTGGTATCAATTTTATATCTGACAATAGCTTTGAAGATGGTGAGCTTGATCCAGATACTACAACTGCTGGCTTAGAGTCATACGAGATTTATACTGTTAACGCTGATTTATATAGCGAATTTAACTTACAACACTTTCAAGTTGATTGGTCATCTCTATCTAGTGCTGATGCCTATGCAAGAGATAGCTTTGCTAGAACTGGCTTAGACGACAAGCAAGGTTTATTTTCTATATGGATTAAATCAACTACTGTAAGCGATCAAGATTTACAACTATGCTTAAGAGTTGATGACAGTGATTATAGTGAAACTTGTGATGATGCTTATTTAATTACAATTACAAGCGATGATACTTGGAGAAAATACGAGATACCTTTTGTTTTTGGTGCAAGTACTGTTGAGTATGAAATATTTAATGAATCTTATACAGGTGCATTAGAAATTAATATTGATAAAATTTATATCGGCACAATACCAGATGGATATATTCAATCTATCAATAATGTTGATACTGATTGGGTTAGTTATACGCCTAGTAATACTCAGGGTTTCGGGAGTATAACTAACAACAACTTGGAGTATAGGAGGGTAGGAGATTCTTTAGAGGTAAGGGGTTACTTTGATTGTGGCACAGTGACAGCGGTTGAAGCTCAAATAGAGCTACCTAACGCACTAGTAATAAAGGATGGCACTCAAACGTCAAATGTAGGTACTTTCCTTAGGGATACAACTACTACTGCCAAGGGTGGTGCAATTTTGTCAACAGGAGGGGATAGTTTTGTAAATTTTAGTAATCTTATATACTCAGATTTAAACCAAAACCCTTTATCACAGGTAACTGCAAACTTGATTACTGCAAATGGTGAGCGTATTTCAATTGAATTTTCCGTACCAATCCAAGGCTGGTCAACAGGTCGCACAGAGGTTGTTAATCAACAAACAGAATTAACGGCTGAGACTGCTAATAGATTAACAGCCACATTTACAGATACAGGCTCATGTAATGAAATAGAAGATGACTTTAACTTTGTTGCATCATGCACAAGATCCGCAACGGGTACATATGACATAGTTTTTGAAAGTAACATTTTTACAAATAAACCTGCTATTCATGTTAGTGCTGGTGATGGTGCAAGTAGAGAAGTTAATTATCAAACTTTAAGCACGACAGGTTTTACGGTTGTTGGCACTTCTTCAGGTTCGCTTCAAGATTTATCTGATTTTACTATAACAGTTACAAAAACAGGTGCAGACGTAAATAAATCAATTAATGTTGTAGGCAAATTCGCAAACATTAACGATACTCCGTTGTGTAAAGTTAAAGCAAACAGCAACGATGGAAGTGCGGTATCGACCACAACTGGCTATGATTTTACAATCGAAACTGAAGATAACTGCAATGCCTTTGATGGTAATGCTTTTACAGCACCCAGATCATCAAAATTTTTTATAAGTGGTTTAGTTAGAACTACAAGTACGGCAAGTTACATTATAGATGTTTTTTTAAATGGTACAAAACTTAAGTCTTGTTCAAGCAACACAAGTGGCTTTGTAGTCAGATCGTTTAATTGTGGAGAAATAACGCTAGCTAGTGGTGATGTTGTTACAATAAGACCAAATAGCTCGCTTACTCAAGATACTACCGATGATGAAAACACACACCACATCTCAATAACCGAACTCCCAGACTTATCAGCAATAGTTAAAAATTTAAGTAAAGAAGATGCTACAGTTGCAGCTAGGTACACGACTAATACAACTACAAGCTTAAACGCAACACCATCTGTAATACCTTTTGAAGATTTGGATTTTGACACACATAACGCCTATAACACTAGCACTGGTGTATATACTGCACCAGTAAGCGGCTATTATAGAATAAACGCAACAATAACCTCTGGGGGCACTTCTTGGTCTACTAGTAATAGTTATTGGATGATTAAATTTTACAAAAACGGTTCTGAATTTCATCAATCTTACACAAGAAGAAGCTCTACAGGTTCAACTGCTCTTTCACACACAGCTTCAACTTTAGTATATTTAGCTGAGGATGAAACTTGTTCTGTTTATGGTCAATCTAATATAAGCACAAATTTAGCAGGTGTTGGAAATATAAATAATTTTTCAATCAGTAGAATTAAGTAGGTGATTAAATGGAAAACTTTGAAATAGACTTTTACAAAACAATTTCAATAGGTGCCGTACTTCTTGTTGGTTGGTTCTTAAGGTCTATATATAAAAGATTCTCTGACTTTATGGCGAACACTAGCAAGGCTATAAATGAAAACGCCAAGACTGCAAGTGATAGCTTTAAAGAAGTAACTCAATCTATTAATACACTAAATGTTAGCGTAGAAAAACTAATACTTAAATACGATCACAGCTATGAGTTAATTAAAAGAAATGAGCAAAGCATAGCTGATATTCAGCATGAAACACAAAAATCAAGAGACAGATTACATAAACTCGAAGGCAGTAATAGTCAAATATTAGAGTTTATGAAAGAGGGTAATCAATGAAATCTCTAATGATGTTAATGGCGTTTCAGTATTTAAATGTACCCTACAAGTGGGCAGGCAATAATAGGAACGGCTTAGATTGCTCAGGATTCGTTTTAAAAGTACTTCATGATGTTGGTTACACTCTGCCTGATATGACAGCACAGGGTATCTATAACCATTGTTTAAAGCTTGATGGTGAGTCTAGTCTTGATTGCGATTCGCTTCTATTTTTCGGTAAGAACACCAACAACATTACTCACGTGGCAATATCACTGGGTGAGGTCGATAATACACCAATGATGATTGAAGCAGGTGGCTCAGGTCGTGATTCTTTAAAAATGTCAAAAGATGAACTACTTGAGATTGATGCCACAGTAAGAATTAAACCTATCAGCAATAGAAGTGATTTAGTTGCTGGTTTTAAAATACCTTATAAGGAGAGATTATGATTAAGTTTATTGGGATGATTTGCCTCATGCTTGTTGGCATGATGTTTGGAATGGATGCGATGGCACAAGTAGATCCAGAGCAAGGTGCTGCTTTATTAAAGCCAGTCCTTGAGGTTCTAGCAACTTATTTACCTGAGAATGTAATTGCTATTATTGCATTGATTGGTGGTTTTAGAGTTGTATTTAAGCCATTGATGGCATTACTTGAAGCTGTAAGTATTTACACACCAACTAAGAAAGATGATGAACTTTACAAGAGTATCAATGAGGGTAACACCTACAAAACAATTAAGTTCTTATTTGATTTTATTGCCTCAATAAAACTACCAGAAAAAAAGAAATAATTATGAATCTTGCGACTGCACTTATTGCATCTTTAAAGTTTGGCTTATCAATATGGGACAATAAGGAAAGTCGCAAGTACCTCGATGAGGTTTTAGATTTAGAAAAAAAGAGACTCTATGAAGAAAATAAACCTGAGCAAAATCGCAATCATGCTGTTCTTGATAACATCGACGCTCGCCTGTGCATCATATCTGAAACAGTTGCCAAGTTTGGAAAATCGAACGCTCAGGATTGATGCTGAGACTCCACGCTTTAGGTATCAGTATGAGAAATGCAATGGCAAGATGTGGCCATTTCGTAGGTGTTGGATTGAAACAGAGTTCTTTGATTTCACAAACAAAGAAACACGAATGAAGCTTAAAAATATGGGCTTCAAATTAAAAGTACTCAGGTGATATGAGCAAGCTGAAACTACACGAAACTATTTCAGCTTACAAAAAACTTGCAAAAGACCTAGAAAGAACACCCCGAATAAAAGACATACATAATCACTTAGGAATTTCAGAAAATAAATTGAGAGCACTTGGTGGACACAACAGCTTATGTAGAAAAGCTGGATTAACACCAAATAGAAATACAAAAGAATCAGATAAAATTGATGTTTATCAAGGTGCACCAAAGATATTTTGCTTTGACCTTGAAGTCCTTGCATTGGTTGTTAAAACGTATGGTCTATATAATCAAAACATTAGGCCATCAAGAATTGTTAATGATTGGAGCATACTTTCATGGGCAGGGAAGTTTTTAGACGAGAAAGAAATTTACTACTATGACACAAGAGAAGAAAAGAATGTTAGGAATGATAAGTCCATTGTTAAAAAGCTTCATACTCAACTTAATAAAGCTGATATAATTCTGGGCCATAACTCTGATAGGTATGATATTAAAAAGATAAACGCTAAGTTTTTACAATATGGACTTAAGCCAGTCCACTTCTCAAAACAAATTGATACTTTAAAAATTGCTAGAAAGTACTTTAAAATTACAAGTAATAGACTTGATTTTATTGCTAAGTTCTTAGGTCTTACACCAAAGAGAATAACTAGAAAATTTTCATCTAATGAAGAGATGTGGGACGAGTGCGAAAAAGGAAACATCGAAGCATTTAAAGAGAATAAGAAATATAATATTCAAGATGTTGAAACCACAATAGAAGTATTTGATAAATTAAAAGCATGGGATCAATCACTTAATTTCCAATCTTATTATGGGCGTGCAGTTTGTGTGTGTGGTTGTGATAAGTTTATAAAAAAAGGCTTCAGATACACCAAACAAGGTGCATATCAGAGATATGCCTGTGATAAGTGCGGAAAGAAATATTCAGGTAAAGAAAACTTAATTGATAAGGATGATAGAAAGTTATTTCTTAAATAGTATTATGAAATTTAACAAAGGCTCTTTATACAAAATAACATTCTTAGATCACTGCGTCGGAATCAAGGAAGAAATGAAATGTCACGCAGTGGGGTGGGTTATACATTCCACCAAATTAAGTGTTACAATATCTCACTGGATAATTGATAGTTCTTGTGACGAAACAAAAATGCAGAATATAGAGCCAACAACAATCGTTAAAAGCACTATTTTAAAAGCTAGATTAATAAAATAACACAACGGCAACAAACCGTAACATCAAAAATGGACACCTTTTGGACACCTTTTAAAATTAAAATAAAGTTATATTAATAACTTAACTTAATAATGGTGAAAATCCGATCCTCTCCTCCATACTTTTAAGGCACTTTTTGAGTGTCTTTTTTTATGCTTAAAAAACAAGAGTTTATACGATTAAGCTAATCATAGAGGGGCTTTGAGCGAAACTATCATAATTTAATTTGTTGCAGTTTGTTGTGATAAATTGTGGTAAATTTCAGTATATTTTTACAACTGGACACCCTTGGACACCTTTTGGTAAGTATTGCGGACACCTTTTGGACACCTTTATTTTGGAGAATAAATGGCCATAGAAAGAATCGAAACTGAGTCAGGTGTGAGATATAAAGCTGTTTACAGTTATTCTCACAACGGCAAAAAGAAAAGATTAACTAAGCGATTTAGTCGCAAGGGTGATGCTCAAAATTGGCTTATTCAACAGGGTGCATCTAGCCCTGATACAAATAAAGAGATTGATTCCAAAATAGATTCTAAGATTAATTTAAAAGACTTCTGTGCACAATGGCTAGCTAGGCGTGAGCTAAGAGTAACCGATGGCACACACACTGAATACAAATCCAAGCTTGAAAAGAAAATAATTCCTAATCTCGGTGCAACTAAAAATGTTAAGGATATATCATTGAAAGACCTTGAGGACTTGCTTGTGCATCTCAAGTCACTAAATATGAAACCTAAGACAATTAATCTGTATATAACTTTAATGAAGCAGATTTTTAAAGATGCTTATGAGAAAGAAGTTATTACAAAGGATCCATCAAAGAATATCGACCTTTTAAAAGTTGAAGAAAGAGAAATCACTTACTGGAGTAAAGAAGAAATTGATTACTTCATAGGCAAATCAGAGTCGTGGGAATTTTTCGACTTGGTTATGGTGGCATTGAATACTGGAATGAGACTAGGGGAGTTATCTGCTTTACGTCCTATGGATATAAACTTTGAGCAAAACATCATAAGAGTCACAAGGACTGTTAAAAAGAATCTAAGCATAGGATCAACCAAAGGGAAAACAAATCGCTCAGTACCAATGACCAAAAGAGTTAGATCGATTCTAAAAAAGAGAAGCAAGTTAATCAATGTCGATGATCTTATATTTAAGCACAAAGGTAATATTATAAACGTATCAAAATTCACAGATCGATACTGGAATAGACACCAGTTTAATATTAACTGCGATAGAATTATAAGATTTCATGACTTAAGACACACCTTTGCAAGTCATTTCATGAT